>Ga0310124_10000791_pt1 | contig 22323 bp, 14 predicted proteins | sample CB11b_AW_Bot5_MG_FD_203507 | JGI IMG/M metagenome (GOLD analysis project Ga0310124, IMG submission 203507) | Marine microbial communities from Western Arctic Ocean, Canada - CB11b_AW_Bot5 | ecosystem: Environmental > Aquatic > Marine > Oceanic | place: Canada: Western Arctic Ocean | collected... | reverse complement strand
TCTACGGTCAATGTCTCCGGCCTGGAAGAGGACATTACTTCAAAGGCAGCATTCATTTCTGAGCATCCCCATCTGGCAACCGTCAACGCCGAAGGGTTGGTTCGAGGCATTGAGCCAGGGACAGCAACGATCACGGTCCGTTGGGCAGCACATGCCCAATCGATAACCGTGACGGTAGAACCGGCGCTGCAGAGGCAACTCACTTTCCTTCACGATGTGATACCGATCATCAACCGCGCTCGTTGTAATGCTGGCGCCTGTCACGCCAAACCCCGGGGTCAAAAAGGATTCCAACTGTCCATTTTTTCATTCGATCCAGAATCGGATTACCAGGAGATTGTACGAGAATCCTATGGCAGACGGGTCTTTCCCACGGCACCACAAAAAAGCCTCGTCCTCGAAAAGGCAACGATGACCGTTGCCCACAAAGGCGGTTTGCGATTCGGAGTGGACTCCCAACTATACGATCGCTTCAGTAAGTGGATCGGTACGGGGATGGTTTATGCCAATTCAGAAGATCCCGACGTCGAAAAGATTGATGTTTACCCGGACCGACGTCGATATCAGCCTGGTGCTCAACAGCCATTGTTGGTGCGGGCCTTTTTCTCTGACGGCACTGTTCGGGATGTGACGCATCTATCCGTTTTTGAATCACGTGACAAGGATCTTGTGCATGTCGATGCCGAAGGTCTCATGACCGTCACAGACCAGTTTGGCGAAGCAGCAGTCACTGCACGATTTCTGGAGAAAGTGGATGTGGCCACGGTGACCATTCCGACCGACTACGGTCTGGCCGATTCAGCTTACGACCCATTGCCTGTTTACAACCTGATTGATACTCACGTTTACGCACAACTCAAACGGCTCGGTTTTCTTCCTGCCGATTTATGTACTGACGGTGAATTTTTGCGTCGGGCGTATTTCGACGCGGTGGGGATTTTGCCGCCGTCGGACGAGGCGGAAGCGTTTTTAGCCGATGAGGATCCAGAAAAGCGCAACAAGCTGATTGAGCGTTTGCTTGATCATTCCCATTGGCCGGATCATTGGGCTACCAAATGGAGCGACCTGATCCGACCGAACGATATTCTGGTCGGTGCCAAAATGGTGTATGTGCTGGACCAGTGGACTCGCGAACAGTTCAGGAAGAACCTGCCATACGACCAATTTGTACGACAAGTCGTTGCGGCCGAAGGCAACGCTATTCAGAATGGCGCATCGGTTGTCTTTCGAGATCGGCCCAAGCCGGAAGACGTGGCAACGCTCGTTGCCCAAGTTTTCCTCGGAGTGCGCATTGAATGTGCCAAGTGCCATCACCATCCCTTGGATAAGTGGAGTCAGAAAGACTTTTATCAGTTTGCTGCATTTTTCGGTCAGGTCAAACAGCAGGGCGATCGGGGGAATAAAGGTTTTACGATCTTTCATTCGGGTGAGGGAGAAGTTAAGCATCCGATGACCCAACAGGTGATGCAGCCGACACCACTAGAGGGTCAGCCGGTTATTTTGGAATTGGGTGATGATCCTCGGATGGCGCTGGCTGACTGGATGGCCGATCGGAAAAATACGTTCATCGCCCGCGCAGCGGCCAACCGTGTTTGGAGCGAATTGATGGGTCGTGGTATTGTCCACCCGGTCGATGATTTTCGCGTCTCCAACCCTCCGGTTAATGCGCCCTTACTCGATGCACTAGCTTTGGAATTTGTCCAGCACGGCTATGACCTGAAGCACCTGATGCGTCATATCATGCGATCACGTACCTATCAGCTCAGTTCTTTTGCAACCCGTTACAACGTGTTGGATACCAAGAACTTCTCCCGTTATTATCGTAAGCGTCTGCCTGCCGAAGTATTACAAGACGCGGTTGCCGATTTAACAGGGACGCCTAACAGATTGGTTGGCATGGCCCCATCGACACGGGCAATTGAAATTTGGAACAACAAGATTCCGTCCCATTTAATGGACGCCTTCGGCCGACCGGTTCCCTTGGACGATCCTCCCTGTGACCGGGTTCAAGAAAGTACCTTGGTCCAGTCACTTCATTTAATGAATTCTGAGCAATTACAGGCCCGCGTTGCCGATAAAGAAGGATGGGCAGCCCGGTTGGCAGCTGACGAGGCCCTCACAATGCCTGAAATCATAAAAAAGCTTTATTTACGGGCTTATAGCAGATATCCGACCGAAGATGAACTTGTAGAGGTACAAAAAGTCCTGTCAAATATACCTGAGGAGACTCGCCGGTCCGCTGTAGAAGATATAATGGCTGTGATGATCAACTCGGCGGAATTTGTATTTAATCACTGATTGATGACGTCTATCGGGAAAGGTGATCATGAGCGAGCTCAAATACAATTGTGAAGGCATGGCTCGACGTGATTTTGTTCAGTTGGGAATCGGTTCGGTACTGGGTTTTGGAATGGTCGATTTAATGCGACTCCAGGCCCAGGCAGTGGCGTCGACGCCCGGCAAGGTTGATCCGTCCAGTATGCGTTGTATCTTGATTTGGATGGATGGTGGACCATCACAACTTGAGACGTTTGATCCCAAGCCCGCTGCACCTAGCAAGATCAATTTTGGCGTTAAAGCCATCCGGACCAAATCTTCAGATTTGATGTTTTCTGAATTCTGTCCACAACTGGCCACCGTTGCCGATAAGTTTTCGATCATCCGTTCGGTCAGTCATACGGATTCGTTTCACGGTGGTGGTAATCACTGGATGATGACAGGCCAGAAGTCGCCAATGCCTACACAGTGTGATTCGGTGATTTCGTTTCACCCGTCATTCGGTTCGGTGGTATCTTTTAAGCGTGGTGGGGAAACGAAGCTACCGGCGTACATGGCTGTCGGGCAGCAATCTCGTTCCGGTGGTCCGAATTTCCTTGGTCCACAACATGCGCCTTTTGTGATCGGCGGTGATCCCAGTCAGCCGGACTTTCAAGTTCGCGATGTAGTACTTCCATCGGACCTCAGTGAAGGTCGTGCCACAACCCGCCAGCAATTACACCGAGCGATTGATCGGATGTCACGATTTCAAGATGCTCGAGCCAGTGACCCGGCGGTTGCTTTCGATAAACATTACCAGGCAGCGGTTGATACGATTGCATCTCCTGAAGCTCAGGCGGCGTTTGATCTCAGCCAGGAGCCCGAAACGATCCGTGATATGTATGGCCGTTGCGAGCTTGGTCAGCGGCTGATGCTCAGTCGCCGCTTGGTCGAAGCAGGTGTTCCGTTTGTCACCGTCTACAATGGTGGGTGGGACCACCACGGTACGATTATTGAAAGTATTACTGGCCGAAATAAACCCAACTGTCCATGTGCTCAGGCAAGCCTGCCGCCACTGGACAAGGGATTGAACGCGTTGATCAGGGACCTGGATGATCGTGGTCTGCTTGACACGACTTTGGTCATGGCATTTGGTGAATTCGGTCGTACTTCCGAGCCAACCGGCGCTGGACGGGGACACTGGGGAGAAGCCATGTCGATCTTTGTTGCCGGGGCGGGCATTCGGGGTGGTCAGGCGATCGGCGCCACCGATGAAATCGGCAAGCGACCTATCGAAAAGAAATATGCACCCGCGGATCTTGCTGTTTCGATCTATGCCAAGATGGGTATTGATATACACCAACACCTGCAGTCGCCCGATGGCCGACCGATAGAATTGGTCAAGAACGGCCAAATCATCAAGGAACTGTTCTCGTGAGCCGCGGTCGTTGTCCTGCCCATGGTTTTTTTCTGCTGGGGGTGTTGTGGTTCAACACGGTCGTGACCTACGCTGACGAGCCTCCTCAGCTGGATTATCTTTTCCCTGCCGGTGGCCAGCAAGGCACGACCGTCGAACTTGAAATTGGCGGGTACCTCGATCCCTGGCCTGTTGAAGTCTGGACGGATTGTCCTGGACTTAAGTTTGAAATCGTTCAAGATTCGTTTGTACACACGGCGACTGAAACCGAATCCTCGCCGGGAATCCTGCTTTACGAACGAAAAGGCATTGGAAAACTTGTCGTGGAAATCGACAAGGATGCCCCCATCGGTCGCCATCTTGTCCGCGTCTATACACCCTACGGTACCTCGTCTCCGATGCCATTCTCAGTTGGCTACCGCCAGGAGCAATCCGACCAGGAGCCGAACGATATTGTCGACCGGGCGCAGCCGGTTTCAAAGTTACCCGTCACGATCAACGGTCGATTTTGGGGTGATCATGCTCGCCAAGTCCTCTCGCGAGATCCGCGTACCGGCCGTATACATTTCCGATCCGATACCGATACTTATGCGGTCACGCTGGAAGCGGGCCAGTGGCTGATTGCTGCAACCGAGGCCTATGCGCTCGGATATGCGATCGACACAGTGCTCGACTTGCGCCAAGCCAATGGCGCAAAGCTGGCGCACAACAATGATGTTCACTTCAGCACATACGACTCATTTCTGGCGTATCAGGCGAAAAAGTCGGGTACTTACTTTCTCCAGGTGCTCGCCTTTCATTTGCAACGAGCCACGTCAAACCAGAAGGCGGACTTGGTGTTACGTGACTCGGCCGTTTACCGGCTAACCCTGTCACATGGTCCCTATGCACAGTACACCTATCCAGCAGCCGTCCAGCGAGGGAAAAAAACACTTTTACAGGTGTACGGCATCAATCTACCATCTCCAACGGGTGTCTTGATTCACGAACTGGATCTTTTCAGTCGTCAGTCGTTGGATGACCACGTGTTGGTGACAACGCCCAATTTTGAGAACCCGTTGCGCCTTGAAATTGTTGGCGATCCAACAATCCAAGAAAATGAGCCGAATGATCAGCGTGACCTGGCTCAGCCTGTATCGATGCCTGTTGCGGTCAACGGTCGTATCAATCGGCCAGGCGACAAGGATTATTTTGCGTTCATTGCCCAAAAGGACCAGCAGTTCACTTTCTTGTTATCGTCGTCCAATGATGCTTACCCGCTGCTTGGTGTTCTGCAAATTGAAAATCAGAATGGAGAGAAGTTGGTTTTCAACGAAACGATGCATTCCAGTCCAAGCCTGGTATGGCAAGCTCCTGATGACGGCACGTTCTATCTTCGAGCCAGCGAGCTGACGACGCACGGGGGCCACGAATACATCTACCAAATTCATATGGATTCGGGTGAACATTTTTCTCCCCGAGTTTCTGAAAACAGGTACCGGATTCAACCGGGCAAGTCACAGGAAGGTAAGTTTTTGATCAACCGTCATAATTATCAACTGCCGCTGAACATTCTGGTCGAAGGCTTGCCAGATGGCGTGACGTTTTCGACGTCACAGATGCCAGTCAAGGGTGGAGAAGCAGCAGTGACGTTAACGGTTGCTCCTGATGCCAAGCCGTCGAATCAGCCGATCAAGTTTCGTTTCTTTGCATCCGAGCAACCGGACCAGTTTCACGACGCAACTGCCAGTGTTCATGGCATGATGATCAACTTTCTCCGTGCTCCTGAAATGGATGCCACCCACCTTGTTGTCGCCCAGACACCGTACATTTGGTTGACCGTGACACCCAGGCAGTTGCCAGAGCCTGACCGTATTTTGAAAAAGTGACAGCTCTTTCTGCGCGACTCAGTCAATCGGACAGTTCAACGATATGTTTGACCATTTCCAGACGAATACTCTGGAGGTCGCGCTGGCCGGTAACGATCAAATGAGGTGCTGCCTTGAGCTGTATCAGATATTCAATGGCAGCTTTGACCTTTTCGTCTTCGGTGTCGATCGCCGTCCTGGCCTGGATCTTGTTCATCAGTGTTGATAGGTAACGAAGATCGTCTTGTCCTTCGCGAAAGCATTCCCATTTTAAGGTTGCGACAGGCTTTCCTGTCGTCGGTAGTGTATAGCCAATTTGAAAACCTTCGTTGGTATCCAACGTGAAGAAATCCCAAGGTGAGCTGCCATGCCACTGATAGGCGAAATCAAACGACCCGCTGTAGCCGTATCGCCAGACACCCAGCCCGTAGGCGATGCGGAACCCCAAGGCATGTCGTTGAAGCCAAGGGTAAGGGCTGCCATATACGGTTGCCGCCCTGTCTGCTTGGCGCCAAGCCGCGATTTCACTGTGATTGGTGTGCAATGTCCGATGGTTACCGTGCACGGGTAATGTCCTGGCTTGCAGTGCCGCCTGACCATTTCCCAAATTTGTCCAGCACTTGGCGCCGATTTTGGTACGGGATTCTACCTCACGTTCCAGGGTCAGCAAGCCAATAATGTCCGGTTCGTCCATGCCTGCCACGTATACGTCGGTATAGCCTTGAGCAAGAACCTTTCCAACGGATCCGTCTTCTGCGTCCACTTTATCGACTGATAAAAACGTTTTCTTATCACCGAAACCTGACGATTTGACCAACTTCAAGGCGCGTTCTACTGGGCAATAAAATGCAGCGCTGGTCACGCCATGTTCCCGCATGTCGATCAGGTCGTATTCCATTTGCTGATCCGACTTGTAAAAAGAATGCACGAAATCTTTTTGGCCAGATCGCCATGATTCATAAACCAGGGGTTCTTTCTGTTGTAGCTGTTCAGGCTTATCTTCGATGTCCTTAATTGTCTGGTACCCGCCGGCATAATACATCCAGCATGTCCATTGCGAAGCTGAAAGCTCGAAAGGCAGCACGTGCAGGACTAGTGGTAATTTAACATGATGCCCATCTGTGGTCACCGTGATCCGGGATCTGTAAATACCTGCCGCGGTGCCTTTGGGAACGTGAATGGTCAGCCACAATTGACGCAGCTCGCCTACGAACAGATCAAACGGTTGGAGCGTCTCGCTATCGGTGAACTTCGCTGGGTGTGTCAACAGTAGGTTGCGCCCTGCTGCACCACTGTCACCCGCTGTGCTGACAGGCTTGATCAGGCTGTCGTCGTGCAACAGAACCAGTGGTAGAAATGCCGTTTGCTCAATGATCTTGCTTTCGATGTCAAATTCAGTCGGTACGTAAAGCCATTTGACAATCCGTACGTCGACGGCCTCACCGCTGATTTTCTTGCCTTGATCATTTGTCAGATCGCTGACAGTCACCCTTACGCTGGTAGCATTGGTTTTTGGCCAGATGCAGATGCTCGTCGGTTCATATTCACCGGGTGTTGCAAACAGGCGTGCTTCAGCATATTTTCGTTCGGTATCTGGAAATTTCGTGGGAAACAGATGTAGATATCCTGCCCCCTGGTAAGGCCACGGATTGGTGGACAGGTACCAGGCCTCCTTGAAATGAACGTAATCGTCAACGCCCATGCTCCCTGGTTTTTCCCATGCCACCTGGGACAAATCGTTGAACGCACCTGCTTGTCCTGGCCCAACAGCAATGGGTTCGACCGCGAAGACCATCATGCTTTCATTCTGGGGGAGTTGATCCTGATCAGTCACTATCTCCGCCTGCTGGGGAGGTTCACCTTTGGTTTTCACCGGTGACATGACGCAGCAGAGGGTCAGCACGTTACACAGACAAAATTTAGATAAAGTGGTTTGCACGGTTGTCTTCGGGATTCATTGCGAAACTTTGAAGATTCAAAGTACTTTGTCGGATGCAACTGCTGCATTGCAGTCCAAGCGAATTGCCTAAAATATATCCTATCTTACGACAATTTCATTCACAACAACCCTCGCAAGAAAGCAGAACACCAGTGTTAAGCTCGTTCGGCATGCTTGATCACACATGGTTTTTTATCGAGGTGATTCGCGGGAAAGTAATGCATTTACCGGCTATCTGGGTTCCAACGCTGATAGATTAACATTGACTGGGTAGAGCGAAGTATGTGGTGTGCTTGCAAACTGTTAAAATGATCCAACCACCAGGGTGGTATCTGGTATCCAGCGAAAAAATGGATCTAAGCGGAAGGTTCAATAGATAGTAAGGAGATGAATGGTTATGAAGCGTCGGAAATTCATGCACGCAACCTTTGCTTTTGGACTTGCAGCGGCTCACAAACCATTAAGGGCCGAAGAAACGGCATCCAGCAAAAGGCCTCAGGTATGCGTCTACACAGAACACTTTCAAAGTTTGCCGATTTCCGACGTTTGCAAGATTTTCAAGCAGATGGGTGTTGAAGGTCTTGATCTTACGGTTCGACCTGGAGGACACATCGATCCTGAAAACGCCAAAGACGAACTTCCCAGGGCAGTACAGACGGCTCGTGATCATGGCCTGGAGATCATGATGCTCACCACGGGAATTACAACTCCCGACCGGCATGCAGAAGAAATTCTTGCCACCTGCCAGCAGCACGGTATCCAACGAATCAAAATGGGATATTTTGGCTCCGGCAAATTTGGCCAGCTGTCCAAACGGTTGGACAATGTCCGCCGCGAACTCGATGCTGTTGCGAAACTTGCGGCCAAGTACGATGTTCTTCCATGTGTTCACGTTCATTCCGGATCAACCATTCCGTCCAATGGTTTCATGCTTTACAGTTTAATCCGGGAGATGCCGCCAGATCGGATTGGAGCCTACCTTGACTCCCACCATATGACGATAACGGGGGGAGCTGGTGGATGGCGACAGGCGATCGATTTGCTGGCACCATGGATATCGTTGGTGGCATTGAAGAACTTCCAGTGGGAATCGACCGATCGAGACGAGACTGGCCAGCAGAGATGGCGGACGAACTATTGCCGCTTGGAAGATGGTGTGGCTCCGATTCCTGATTTTGTCAGTACGATTCACCAGGCAGGGTATCGAGGATTCTATACCTTACACACCGAATATCGACTTCCGGTCGAGGACTGTACCCGGTTGACCACGGAGGATTTCGCTTTTATCAAGAAGGTATTTACCCGTCTTTAAAGCGTGCTTGCCATGACCATCCTCGATGCATGGAAAGCCATTTTGATAGAGGTCTGATTTTTTGCGGACAATGCATGGTTTGCGTTGATCCTATTCGACATGTCACCGCTGGTAACTATGCTATAATCGGCTAATCCAAATTAAAACTCTGTTATGAATTTCTTCTTCGTGCCCATTATTGGTCCATGCATTGCACTTTGTTGATTTTGATTGCGTATCAAGTGGCTGCTGGCCTACCCCAAGGAGCGGATGAGGTAGCGTTTGGCGAAAAGGTTGCGCCGATTTTTCAGCGAAGATGTCTCAATTGTCACAACGATGAGAACTTCGAGAGTGACCTATCTCTCGCGACACGAACCGGGTTGGAAGAGTCGGGTGTGGTTGTTCCCGGCGACCCGGCTGCGAGCCGTCTCTTACAGGCGATCACTGGGCAAGAAGGCCAGCGGCCGAAGATGCCCAAGGATGCTGAGCCACTCACCGAGGAGGAGATTACCGTTATTTCTGATTGGATTATCTCCGGGGCAGTATGGCCGGTTGGTGTTCAATTGAAGTCTGCAAAATCAAGTACTGCTGATTGGTGGTCACTGCAGCCCCTCATGCGGCCCGCTGTTCCTAACTTGAAACGGGCTGACGCGAAATGGGTTCGTACACCGATCGATGCATTTGTGCTCAAAAAAATGTTTGAAAAGGGGCTGCAGCCTTCCAGGGCAGCGGGTCGCCGGACATTGATTCGGCGGCTGTATTTTGACTTGATTGGTCTACCTCCGTCGCCGTCGGAGTTGGAAGCGCTTGTCCAAGACAAAAACCCGAGAGCCTACGAAAATCTGGTGGAGAAACTCCTGGCCAGTCCGCACTATGGTGAACGCTGGGCCCGTCATTGGCTCGACGTGGTGCATTACGGTGATACGCATGGTTATGACAAGGACAAGTTGCGGCCCAATGCCTGGCCCTACCGTGACTACGTGATTCGCGCCTTGAACAGCGACACGCCATATGGCCGATTTATTAAAGAACAGCTGGCTGGCGACGTGCTCTATCAGAGTGAGCCGCAGCTGATAGCGGCAACTGGATTTATCGTTGCGGGGCCGTGGGATTTTATCGGTCACGTGGAGATACCCACGACCAAGAAGGATGGCCGGATTGCACGTAACCTTGATCGTGACGACATGGTGGTCAACACGATGCAGACGTTTTGTAGTGTGACGGTGGGCTGTGCACGTTGCCACAACCACAAATTTGATGACATCACGCAGGAGGATTACTACAGCCTGCAAGCGGTTTTTGCTGCTGTTGGACGCAACGATCGGCCCTATAATTCGGATCCGCAAACGGCTGCCCGCCGCATGACGCTGATCAATAGAAAAGAGCAGTTGCAATCGGAAGAAGAAAAGCTCACTCAACAGATTGAGCAGATCGTTGGCAAACCGCTCGGTGATCTCAAACAGGAAATCAAATCAGCCGAGAAACAACTCGCGGAGCTCCAAAAAAACAACAAACGGTCGACCCGTTATGGATATCATAGTCAAGTGTCGTCAGATCGTGACACCATCAAGTGGGTACAGGTCGACCTGGGCCAATCCCAACGAATCGATCAGGTCGTTATCGTTGGCGCGGATGAATATGGTTGGGCTGATTTTGGGTTTCCCCATCGTTTCAAGATCGAGGTATCCAACGACGCCGACTTTCAAGAAGCTACGGTTCTAGCCGATCGTACTCGTGATGATTTTTCACGACCTGGAGCGCTACCCATTAAAATTTCCGGCATTGAGGTTGCAGCTCGCTACGTTCGGATCACCGGTACCAAACTCTGGAACCGACGTGTCAAAGGACAGCCGCTTTCCAATGACTGGATCTTTGCAATTGGTGAATTGGCCGTTTTCTCTGATGGTAAAAATGTGGCTGAAAAGGCAGTCGTAACTTCTCTTGACAGCATTGAAGAACTTCCCCGTTGGGCGCGGGAGAATCTGACCGATGACGTGTTTGGCAGATTTTCAGGCATGCCTCAAAAAGACGATGAATTTTTTCAGGCTCAGCACAGGATTGCAAGTTTGCAGGGTCAACGGGAGAAAATGATCATGCGGATTGTGCCTGGCGAGTTGACCAATCAACTTGACGATGTGCGCAAGAAGTTGCAAACCACCGACCAGCAGATCTCAGGTTTGCCCTCACCACAAATGGTCTATGCCGCTGCGACCCACTTCAAGCCGCGGAATGGCCACCAGCCGTCCCACGGGAAGCCGTTGTCCATTTATGTCTTGAAGCGTGGGGTGATTGACGATCATCTCACGTTGGTCAGTCCCAAAGCGTTGCGGTTGCCTGGCCCTCTGACGGGCCGGTTTGAATTGGCCCCGGATCATAGCGAGGGAGATCGACGGATTGCCCTTGCCAACTGGATCGCTGATCGAAGTAATCCGCTCACTTGGCGATCGATTGTCAATCGGATGTGGCAATATCACTTTGGCCAGGCAATCGTTGCCTCCCCCAACGACTTTGGCCAAATGGGCCAACAGCCAACCCACCCTGAATTGTTGAACTGGCTCTCTGCCGAGTTTTGCCATGGTGGACAGTGGATCCAGCAACCACAATCGCTGAAGGCGTTGCATCGTCTGATTGTCACCAGTTCGGTGTATCGGCAGGCCACGGCCCACAACGATGCGTACGCCAGGATCGACGGTGGCAACCAGTATTTATGGCGGTTCGGCCGCAGACGCCTGGAAGCTGAGTCGATTCGCGACACCGTGTTGTTGGTTGCCGGCCAGCTCGACCGAAAGATGCACGGGCCAGGCTTCCACAATTTTGTCCTGGAACAGACCTCCCACTCGCCGCATTTCATGTATGACAAACATGACCCGGATGATGTTTCCTCGCATCGCCGGAGCGTCTATCGTTTCCTGCCCAGGTCACAACCGCAGCCGTTCATGCAGACACTGGATTGTGCCGACCCGTCGCAGCAGGTGGCCAAGCGGGATGAAACGGTCACGGCACTTTCGGCGCTCGCCCTGCTCAATAACAAGTTCATGATCCGTATGGCCGAACATTTTGCCACACACCTGGAAACGGAGTGCCAAGATCGTGGGGAGCAGATCGATAGGGCGTTTCACTTGACTTTGAGTCGACCACCGTTGGCCGACGAGCGGTCGGCGATCATGGCTCACGCCGACCAGCACGGTTTACCGAGTGCCTGCCGCGTGATTATGAATTTAAATGAATTTGTGTTTGTGGATTAGGTACGATATGCAGCATTCAATACCCAGCATCCAACATCTTAAGCCGATCTCCCGGCGAGAAATGCTTTGGCATACCGGCGGCGGACTGGGCGGCATTGCCCTGGCGTCGATGCTTGACAACGAGGGACTTATTGCAGGTACTAATTCGCTGGGTGGTGGTGTCTTGACTGGAAAATTGCACCACCCGGCTAAAGCAAAACGGGTGGTACAGCTTTTCATGGCTGGAGCTGCGAGTCATATCGATCTTTGGGATCACAAACCGGCATTGGAAAAACACCACGGAGAGCCAGCGGACTTTGGCGAAAAGATTGAAACGTTCTTCAATGAAGGCCAGGGACCATGGTTGAAATCACCCTGGAAGTTCAGGCCCTACGGGAAGTGTGGCAAACTTTTGAGCGATGCGGTTACGCCGATAGGAGACGTTGTTGACGAAATTGCCTTTGTGCACAACATGGTGGGTAAAACGGCCGTGCACAGCCAGGCGACTTACCTCCAGGCGACCGGCTTTCAACGACCTGGTTTCCCCGGAATGGGCTGCTGGGTGAGTTATGCCCTGGGCAACATGAACCAGAATTTGCCTACGTTTGTCGTTCTTCCCGACCATCGTGGTTTTGCTTCTGGAGGTACAAAAAACTGGCACGCGGCGTTTCTTCCAGCGCAACACCAGGGGACGATCATTCGTCCGGGTACGCCCAATTCGATTGCTGATCTGCATCCTCCCGCTGGCAGCTTTGTCAGTGATGCGAACAATGCAAGTGCGCATGAGCTGCTGGCCCGTTTGAATCGTCAACACATCGCAGCGCGGCCGGGTGATTCCCGTTTGGAAGCTCGCATTAAAAGTTACGAATTGGCAGCAGGCATGCAGCTGGCTGCTCCCGAAGCACTGGATCTTTCTCGCGAGTCGAAACAGACTCTCAAGCTTTACGGTCTCGATCATGGCAAGACATCGTGGCCTGATAAAATTAACCCGATTGAAGAGCAGGACTACTTCGGTCGGAAATGCCTGGTTGCCAGGCGTCTGCTGGAGCGTGGTGTGCGGTTTGTGCAAATTTGGTCAGGACAGCAGAACGACTTTCCCCGTCGTAACTGGGATTCTCACGAGGACATTGTTCGTGACCATGGCCCATTGGCTTTGGGAATGTCGGTTGGAGTCCGCGCGTTGATAACCGACTTGAAGCAACGGGGAATGTTGGACGACACAATCGTGCTTTGGACCACTGAGTTTGGTCGCATGCCGAGTAGCCAGGAAAAAACAGGTCGAGACCACAACGCTTTCGTATTTACCAACTGGCTGGCCGGTGGTGGTATCAAGGGTGGAACGAGTTATGGTCCCAGTGACCAGTGGGGTTTCAAACCATTGGACCGCAATCATTCAACGCAGGTCTACGACATCCACGCCACGGTGTTGCATTTGTTGGGCATCGATCACAAGCGGCTTACCATTCGTCATGATGGCATCGATCGCCGTCTGACCGATGTGCATGGTCACGTTATTCACGATATCACCAGCTAATTCTTGGTGTTTTCTGGTCGCCTGCTTCTCGTCCCCAGCAGCTCCGTGAATCGCTGCGTCGATCACTGACTGTTGGATCACAGCCGCTCTAAAAAATCTATCGGCGCGATGGAAGCCATGCCCTGACCTCAAGCTTGCCGATGCCATCAGAACCATCCTGCCGTATTAGCTGACCCAATACTGGTTCAGTTTCCCCATGCCTTTAACGATGGCGGGTCCGGACAGAACTAACAAATCGGCTATGATGCTTTGGCTTTACTTACGACGATGGAACCCAATGAGGCTAAGTACACCAAGTCCTGTCAAAAAGAATGTGGCCGGTTCGGGAACAACTAGGTTGCATGTTGTCGTAATACACGCCCGTATCGTTGAAAGCACTCGACTCGTTAAAGAAACCAAACTGTAGGATATGTCCGTCAAGTGCGCCAGTAATCGGCAACGACAACGTGTGACCGCTCCACACCGAATCGCTCAGCGTCAATGCGTCGAACGTCGTTTCGGCAGACGTGCTATACCCAGCACCGGGATCAAGCGTTCTCATATAGGCACCGCCGGTTGACGGTGATGCTAATGGAGGTTCAGGGGAGGCAGGTAACTTTGCATCAAAGGAAAACGTAACGGTACTTCCCACGTCGGCCGTAGCGATCGTCTGCTCCTGAAAGATGCGGTTTTGGATGATATCGGTGCCGTTGCGGAAAACGTTGACACGACAGTTTGGCGGCTCCCCTTCGAAGGACCGGCGTCATTTCTAGGAAGGACACAACTCAAGACCGATGCGGCGACTGACATTCCGCAGCAAGACGGCAACGTGATGGTGTTGAAGCTGGAGACCTATTCGTCGCAGGATCCGGGAGGCCAATTTCTAGGCCACGAGAATATTAGCAAAAGAAATTTCGCTCGAGGCGAGGGCCTTCGATTTCAATCACGTCTGCGACTTCAGGAGAATCCGCCTCAGGGCCTGATCGGCTCATTCATATCCTATGACGTTCAGCGCGACGCGACTGGCATGGGTGATTTGCGGCGGGACGAGATTGACCACGAACTGCTTGGCAATGAGGCACAGGTTGCCTCACCTCATCGTCATTTTACGAATGTTTATGACGACATCGGGTTCAGCGGTCCCATGTCGGGTGGCAATCCGCAGTTTCACAATGGCAGCCCGCTACCTGCCGGGTTTGATCTCACTCAGTTCCACACGTACCGAGTGGATTGGTTAAAGGATCGCGTCAAATGGTATGTTGATGGCCAACTTGTGCGTACCGAAACGACCAACATTCCCGACGATCCGATGTTGATACGCAACAATCTTTGGGTCCCGGATAATGGTTTTGCCGATGCCTACCATGCGAGTTTGCAACCGACCGCGACCCCTGGGACGAATCAGACATATCGTATGGAGGTCGACTTTATTGAGGTGGCACGTCTCAATACTTTTCGTGGCGACAATTTACTCGTAAACCCGAGTTTCGAGCAACCGACCTTCATCCCGAACTCATTTGAGACGGGAGGCTGGTGGAAGTTCAACCAGGTTCACTTTGAAGACCAAACGGTTGATGCCTCAATCCCGGTGATCAGCGGTGACAAGGCACTTAAGCTGTTTGGTCCGTTTAAAGGGCAGGCGGATGCGTCGGGCGCCGTACAAAACGTGCCGGCTTTGCCTGGAGAGGAGTTTCGGGCATCTGTTTTTGCTCAAACATCGACGATACTGCACGGTGTGGGAGACAGCATACAGGACAATGAAAACTATGCCTTGGTGAAGATCGAATTTCTGGATGACACCGGGTCGGTTCTTCAGGAGGCTCACGGCGATATCAATAATCTTGTCAATACAAACGCGAAGGATTTTCCTCTGCTGGATGGACGTGATCCGCACATTGTGGAAGATAACTTCGTATCGGGAACAGTTAACGCCATTGCGCCGGCCGATACCTCATTTGCCAGAATCGCCTTATTGTTCATTCAATTGAACAACGAAGGTGGGTCGGTGATTTTTGATGACGCGTCGCTTTCTCGACTTTCGCTTGCTGGTGACTACAATGACTCCGGTACGCATGAGTCGGAGGATATCGACTTGTTGTTCGACGAAATACCTGGTAATGTTCCGCCGACCGGGGTGAGGTTCGATGGCGTGATTGACAGCGATGATGCGGACGTGCTTGTGAGAGATATCTTGGGGACGAACTATGGTGACACAGATTTGGATCGGGATGTGGACACGAGCGACCTTGTCAATTCCATCATTAATTTCACCGGGGCCGGTATCACGGGGAAGTTGTGGCAGGATGGCGACACGGACGGAGACAGGGATGTCGACACCGGTGATGTGACCATGGCCATCATCAATTTTACTGGAGCACATTCTAGTTCGAACGTCACCGCAGTGCCCGAATCGTCGACGCTGATTTCGATATTGATCGGTCTCATGAACAGCGTCATCTTCGGCCGACGTAAAAATCGTTCTAAATAGTTCGTGCGACGAAAAGTGCCATGGGGGCGCGGTGCTTCACACCAACGTCATGCGCGACGAGGCAGGTACGCTAAATTCAGCGTTCGGCAGGAATTATTTCAAGTATCCCCGAGAGGATTCGAACCTCTAACCTTCGGCTTCGGAGTACGCTAACCTTCGAACGTGAAGCGTGCCGTAAAGGATGTCTACAGCCTGAGTTATAAAATAAAACTGCATTCGCAGACACACGCAAACTATCACAATTTCTCGCGGTTACAAGTGGTAATTGGCCCTTAAAGTGGTAGAAGTGGTAACGGATTTTCTCCCGCTCCGAATCCGATCTAGACTGGGCTCTACGATGAGCGCCAGGTCAACACGCCGGAGTTAGAAACTCAATGTGACGCCGGTGCGAAAAGGTATCTCACACTGACAACGTCGCGGCAACCTTTTCTGCCGTCGTCTTATTCCGGGGATGTGAGGCGGTTGTGAATCAACCGATAGTCAAGCGTTGCATTTTTTTTTACCTCGGTAGTTACAAGCGGTGGGACATGGAACACTGGCAACACCGATGAGGATGGGAACACAGATGCAGGCGACCTGACCACGGCGATTATCAACTTCACCAGGGCCATGAATACAGCAGTGGCCGTACCCGAACCGTCTGGCTTGCTTGTGCTGGCGATCGGCTACCTCTCTGTTGCGGGGCTAACAACTGCCGCAATTAGCTCTGTAAGTCAGTGGCTGCTGGACACCGAGTTACTATATGTTTATGCTCACGCTGTGGCGGTGGGGTAGGCAAAGCCGCCCATCAATTATCAGTTATCATTTCAGTCAAATCCGAATGGAAAAGTGTGTGCCACAATGAAAAAGAATGTTTTGCTTGGTGTCATCGGATGCTTGGCGCTCACATCGTCAGCGTCGTGGGACGAGCTCGTGCTCGTCGAGGATGGGAAGACCGACTACCGCATCGTCGTCGCGATGGATGCAAGCATGCAAGACCTCCACGCCGCCCGGCAGTTGCAGCGATACGTCGCGGAGATCACCGGCGTCGATCTCCAGATCGTGAGCGACGAAAATGCCCTGGGTGACCGAGAGGTCGTCGTCGGGTTCAATCGCCACGCGGATTGTATCGACCCTGCGCTGCGACACGAATCATTCGGTCCGGAGGCGTTCCGCATCCGGACGTACGGCGCACGCTTGGTGATCGTCGGCGGGTCGCCGCGCGGCGTTCTGTACGGGGTCAATGCCCTGTTGACAGACGAGTTCAACTGCCGCTGGTTCACGCCATCGCTGCGGCGCATCCCCAAGGTCGAACGCCTGGTTCTGCCACCGATAAACCGCCACTATGAACCAGCGTTTGACTGGCGCGACACGTTTTTCTGGTCCGGCATGGACAACGAGTGGTCGTTCTACAACTGCGTGAACAAGAACTTCACGAAGCCTTCCCTCGGACCGGAACAGGGCTGGCGCGCGGGGTATTCCCATTCCTGGCAGCAGCACACAGCCCTGATGCTAGTACCGCCGGAAAAGTATCTCGAGAATCACCGAAACTATTTCTGGACAGGTGAAGGTGACCAACCTCGCAGTGGCCGAACCACGAGGGAGAACCGAAAGGGTTGGACGGGGATTTGCTTGTCCCATCCCGATGTGGCCAAGATTGCTGCGCAGACGCTACTGGACACGCGACGACAGCTTTCCGAGGGAGACGTGTGGTACTCGATTTCGCAGATGGACTATGACGACTGGTGCGAGTGTGAGCGTTGCCAGCAGATGCACGTCAGCGTCGGCGGTGATGCGATGACAGGTGGCGGCGCTGCTTGGCTCCACTTCGCCGCCAAGGTCCACACGCTACTCGAAGACGAGCCAGACGCGCCGAAGATCGGAATCTTGGCGTACGGGTACACGCCAATTCCGCCGACCGTTCCGGTCAGACATGAGGAGTTGAATGTCTTCTACGCCGAGATCACGGCGTGCCAGTTTCACTCGCTGGACGACCCTGACTGTCCAAATAACCAAAACTATCGCAAACGTTTAGCCGGTTGGCTGCGCTCTGCGGGATCAGTCTACGTCTGGCTCTACAAGATGAACTTTGACAACTGGTTCTTCGTCCATCCGAACATGACGACGTTCGCAGACGACATGCGCTACCTTCGCCAGGTCGGCGTCAAAGGGGTTTTCTGCCAAGGTACCCAGAACGCCTGGTGGGGCCATCGTTTCGGTGGCGAGATGAACGAGCTCCGCTCCTACCTTCTCGCCCGTCTGATGTGGAACCCGGACCTGGACTGGCGTGAGGAGCGACGCGAGTTCTGTGCAGCGTACTACGGAGAGGAGGCAGGGCGGGTCATCGAGGCGTACCTGGACGACGTGAGTACCGCGTTTCAGAAACAGGGAGTTCACGGCGGCTTAGGTAGTGTGGACTACTCATGGATTGCTCCAGAGATGATCTCGCGGTGGTATGCGTACATGGACAAAGCCGAGTCTCTGGCCGGGAACGACGAGATGAAAAAGCTGGTCCGCATCTCGCGGCTACCTATTCAGTTCACGGAAGCCAACATCACGAAGGATCCGCATCAGCGACAGGGTCGGCTGGAGGCCTATCTAAGAAGTGCCCAGCAGCTCGTCGGCAATGTGGTCATGACCGAGGGGATGGACCATTACGTTTGGGCCCAAAGCGTGGGGTTGAAGTGGTGACGTGTGTGGGCGTGGCCGTCCGTAGGTAATCAGAGAGGAACTTGCTGGTCCTTCGAGTATTTGGATGTCATGGACCTATCCTCGCAATTCCAACATTCGCATGTTCCCACGCTGCATACCACCAGGTACTCTTAACCGTTAGCTCGCATCCCGTTTCTTCACCTCAAATTTCGACCCGGTTACGCCGGGTGAAGGGGTAAAGTGGTTAAGGAGATAAAGGGTAAGTTCTGGCCAAACGAAAACCATACCTGTGGCTACGGTAGACCGTCGAACGCCCCGCCACGCAACACACGACCTTCGCCCGACGCTGGACCTGTCGGGTCGCTCACCACCCGCAGGCTCTCATAAGCACCGTACCAGTCCTGGCACCACTCACGTACGTTGCCGTGCATGTCAAAAAGGCCCCAACCATTAGGAAGCTTCTCGCCCATGGGATGTATTGTGTTGTCTGAGTTACCGCCAAACCAGGCGTATTTGCCAAGCTGAGACTTATCATCTCCAAAGCTATAAGCCGTAGTCGTTCCCGCACGGCAAGCATATTCCCACTCCGCTTCAGTAGGTAAGCGATATTCCACACCTTCCTTCTCACTCAGCTTCCGACAAAACTCTATCGCGTCGTTCCAAACCACCCTTTCAACGGGTTTGGTTGCGCCTCTACGGTGACTGGGATTGTTACCCATCACCTGCTGGTACTGAGCCTGCGTTACCTCGTGCGCGCCTAAATAAAATGGCTGCGTGATCTTTACCTTATGCTGGGTTTCGTTGTCGAGACGAGCAGGCTCCGAGGCCGGGCTGCCCATCATAAACTCACCAGCAGGGATCGGCACCAGTACCATATCGACACTGTTGACGACTGGGCCACCCAAAGAGAGTTGATCGGGTGTCATAAGTTTCTTGATAGCCGAAGTATCAGGTTCTGCTTTTGGCTTGGGCTGGTCCAGCACATATTCCTGATCCTCCTTGCTTAGCTTAGCCAGCGGGACTTTGGGCGTCTTTCCATTATCGCGGCGAAGGCTCACCACCCCCTGATCAAACGAAAGCAGCTCAACTTTGACAGTGAACTTGCCGGACTTAGAAGTCCAGGTGCGGAGCTCGGCACCATTGACCCCAGGTGTGGGCCAGAAACAAACAGCCAGAAAACCGATAACAATTACGTGCCGTTTCATCTTTTGCGCTCCGCTGGGAAGAGGATCATGTAACAAGGCTGCTGCGGCCAAGCAGTCACACTCAACGCAATTGGCTAATCCCATGCTAAAAAATTGGCATCTCTCCTGCGAGGCCCTACTACCACCCTAGAGCCCGCTGCAGGCTGGAGCGCGCGCAGAAAATCAGGGCATTGCTGCTGTTAGTGCTGCAGACAACGACCAACACTTCCCGGCAATCCCGTGATAGATCGTGATCCCGTTGTGGGAATAATACGGCGAGGGGGTTGCCATACATTACCTAGAATCGTGCTCTTCTGCTTTGCCGGCAGGCAGACGACCGGCGGCAGAGAACCTATTGGTCTACATCTACCGAACCGTGTGGTTTGTGGGAGGGCCCGTTGCGAACGTTGGCCACGGCCAGGTCTCCACCCAACGCAGCGGACTCGGATCGAGATGCATCTTAGCCGCATGAACTCCAGTTGGTCCTCGATCCAGAGTTCCTTTAGCGAGCATCTTAGCCGCCCGAATTGCCCCGTGACGTGGCCAAAGGGAAGAAAAATACGTAGACTTGGAAGAAAAGGAAGTCGAAAACCGGTCCATCCGGTGCGTGGGGTGTCTGTATTGGGATTGGAATCGCTATCATTGGAGCACTCGCCAGGTGTGCCGCGCCCTGCGAGCCTGGGGAAAAAAGGGCGCTGTCGCGGTGGACTCGTGGAGCTCCGGCGTCGGTACGATGGAAAACATCCATGCCGCCTTCGCTTCGCCCAATGTTGCCATTCTGGAATTGGTGCCCCTGGCCGGTCCATTACATACGGAAATTTACGCCGATGGCTATCGGTTCAAAGACGGTTACATTCTGCCGCCGGACGTTCCGACGCAATTACAATTAAAGGAGCGTAGCATGTTTGCAGCACGGAAAGTCGGTTTGTTTTTTATGGCCTTGTCGCTTTATGTAGGCTGTGGCGAAATGATCGTGGAGGCCGTTGAGGATCATCGCGTCGAGGTAAAAACAGATAGACGGGTCACTATTGTCCCTCCGACGAAGGGTTTCGGACGTGCCCAGCTGGGTATGGTTCGCCATCCGGACGGCACGATATTCGTCAATTCTCAGACACTGGGACTATACAAGAGTAGCGACAACGGTAAGACATGGACAGCGTCACCGGTGAGTTTTGATTCCAGTGTGGCGACGGGCCAGAAGCTGCACGGCCTGGGCGTCAGCAGCACGGGACGGTTGTACTTGCTCCATCAGCGCGGCGGCGGCGGTGAGCTGTTCATTTCCACCTCAACGGATGAGGGGCAAACATGGGCAACTGTTCAGATCGACTGGTCCAACCTGAACCCTTCCAATCCCTATGATATTTCTGATAATGATTACAACAGCTTCGTCGAGTTGTCCGACGGGACGATGATGACGGCCATAGAGCTGCGGTACGATGCTGGAGGTGACTATTGGGATAAGTATCAAATGGCGGACCAGTCCATTCCGGGCTTCCATGAGACGATGATACGCAGCAGCGACAACGGCGCTACCTGGGGGGTGCCCACGAGCGTGAATCAATATGTGGCCGAGACGTCCCTGGTCATCGATCCTAAGGACTCAAGCCATATCCTGGCAGTGACCCGAATGCAACGGATGCTCTTACCGGGTGAGGATCGAGCTACCGTTGAGAGCCTTACCGGTTGGCCAGCCGGCGCTGCTTGGGTTTACAAGAACGGTATATTGTTGGAGTCAAACGACAACGGCAATACGTTTCACGAAGCCGCGGGCGGACTGCTCGATGCTGGTCACACTCGTGGCACAGCGCTGTGGACCGCGAATGACACGGTGGTGGTCGCCCACACGGGCGGGATTACCCCCCCGCCAGGTGTGCTGCGCCCTGATGTGAGAGTGTTGTCCAGGATTAGTCTGGACGGCGGCAGGGCGTGGGTGGACGGCACGAAGACGGGAACACCGTTGTTCAATAAATCGAAGGAATTCGAGTTAGCGCCCAATCCACCGGGCCATTCGTTCACGACGCCGACGGTTGAAATCTCACCGAACCACTTTTTGACGGCCTATGCCTATCGGGACGCCAAGTCGGAAAACTTGATGAGGGTCAGCGGCGTGTTCTGGCACATCGAACCAGCTGCGAGCAAATGAACTTGGCCGGCAGGAGCGTACAGGGAGAACCCCAACGCGATGTACGTTGATGAAGCGGGCTCCGGATCGCAGTGGATCAACTTGGACGACCTGACTGTGGGCGACAAAGGCGACGGCACGCTGAAGGCGGTCACGGTCAACCAGTTAACCCTGATCGGATCATGGTGCGTGCCAGAGTCCACAGCCACTTGAAAGCACTCAAGGAACATTTTTCTTACCTGCTGGCCGACTGCGAGATCAAGGAATTCGCAGGCACCGATTATGCCTTTCGCGTCTTCGTGGACACTTCACTAGGTCGCATGCCAGTCAACAGTTGTAACCGGACCATCGCGTCTACCTGTGGAGACATGAACGGAAGCGTCAGGTCAATGAGCCGTTCTTCGACCGGTT
>Ga0310124_10000790_pt1 | contig 22352 bp, 18 predicted proteins | sample CB11b_AW_Bot5_MG_FD_203507 | JGI IMG/M metagenome (GOLD analysis project Ga0310124, IMG submission 203507) | Marine microbial communities from Western Arctic Ocean, Canada - CB11b_AW_Bot5 | ecosystem: Environmental > Aquatic > Marine > Oceanic | place: Canada: Western Arctic Ocean | collected... | reverse complement strand
AAAAGAAGACGGTTCTAAAGCGACTGTGAAATTTGTTGATGGGGAAGTACGTTTGGGAGGAATTGGCTCCTATATAGGCGATAAAATACATCAAAGCACCGAGGCTGAAACGAGAGTAACTGTTTTAGGGCATGTGCAGAGAGGCGCACCGCCAACTCATCGTGACAGATTGGTAGCGAGTGCTTTTGGAGTGTACGCGGTAGATTTAGTCAAACAAGAGAAATTTAACAGAATTGTTGTTTGGCAGAATAGAGGTGTCACTGATATTGATTTAGACTCAATTGCTGGAAAATCGAAAACAATAACCACAAATGATCCACTAATTAAAGTTGCCGAAGGATTAGGAATTTATGTAGGTGAATTATAGACTGCGTTGTTCAATAGTTTTTTTCAATACCTTTTGGCAACCGTCCTTGAGGGGCGTGGCGTCTCAGAAGGTTCTTCCATTCCCCTATTCTCTTCAACAGATTCTTCCGAACGTTCAGACCCATGTATCAAGCGACCTATGATGGATCGTCCTGTAAGCGTCTATGAGACAGTGGTTTCTGGCGAATATTTTGGCTAACCAGCCAGTCTAACTTCGCCTTCAATGCGGACTTTCCAGTTCGGGTTCCCCTGAGTATCAGTACCCCTTGGGGACGCCACTCTTGGGTGCGTCTGACGAACTATTCGTTGCCGTCACTGACAGCGAGAGAACGAATTTCACCGTCATAGATTTCGTAGGATAACTTGTTGGGGTTACAGCACACTATACAGTCATAAATTTCTGTATTGTGACCCGTAAATTCCTGATTGATTTCTATATCAACCTCAAATTGTTCAAAGCAGAAGTGGCACGTTATTTGTTGTTCTAGGACACCTGTCACTCAACACCCTTAACTAAGCGGAAGACCGCCTGTCTTTTTGAGCTCCTTGACTTGTGCCAAGTGGAATTTCCAATGCTTAGAATCCCGAACAATCTCTTCGATTGCTAGTCTGAACTCTTCGTTACAGGGGAGACCATCGATATCAGGTCCGAACCTCGCAGTCTCGGGACTACCCTCAAAAATCTTGTATACACGTTCTATGATCCCCAGCAGAAACTCTTCTCGCATCCGCTCAAGCTCACTAAGCGGTAACTGACCTGACAACACAGCGTGAACACAGGAAGTCGCAAACGCCAGAACAATAGCCTCAACGTACACAGACGCATCTGCTAAAGGTAATTCCGATTCCCAATTGTAAATACCGGGATCAAGGGCAGAGTTGTCCAGCCTCTCTTCAGCTTCGTCGATCGCTACTTCGATAAGGGTTCGTCGCTCTTGAGGAAAGCCTTCTGGATAGGGGACGCGTTCGACCAGCATCACCCTATTTTATGCGAACCCGAACGTTCAGGCACAAGAGTCAAGCGATCTATGAAGGATCGTCTCTAAGCGTTTATGAGAGAGTGGTTTCTGGGGCTAACCAGCCAGTTTGACTTTACCTTCAATGCGGACTTTCCAGTTCGGGTTCCACTTTGTATCGTGTCCGCTTGGGGACGCCACTTTTAGGGGAAGTACACCAGAGAGTAATCCGTTAATCTTCCCAGTTCCGCTAAACCGATAGTAAGGTATCAAGATGATACCTTTAGAAACAATGCTGGTATTTATCGGTGTAGCCGCTGCCTTCGCTGCCGTACCGGGCCCTGACAACATTTTTGTAATCACTCAGTCTGCTGTTCATGGCCGAATTGCGGGGTTAATTGTAACGCTTGGTATAGCGTTAGCTTTGTTTGTTCATACAACTGCTGCTGCGCTCGGCGTTGCTGTCATTTTTCAGACATCGCAATACGCATTTAGTGCAGTGAAATATGCAGGCGCAGCTTACCTACTTTATCTGGCGTGGCAGGCATTTACAGCGTCCAAGGCCAAGTTTGAAAATGACAAGTCAAAGTCCGAAACGGCACCAAAACAGCTTCTTCGTGGGTTTACCGTGTGTATTGCCAACCCGAAGATCACGATCTTTTTCTTGGCCTTCTTACCTCAATTTGTCGTTCCGGAAAACGGATCAACCATTGTTCAGTTTTATCAACTTGGAATATTGATGGTTTGCGTGACTCTTGTTGTTTTTGCTGCAATAGCGATTGCAGCAGGTTCACTTGGCACATGGATCAAAGGTTCTCCAAAAACTCAAATTTGGCTCAAGCGAATTTCTGGAATCGTCTTTGTATCGTTGGCCGTCAAATTGGCGATCGCTGAAAGGTAGTTTCTCGGTAGCCCTGGGTCTAGGCTCTAAACTCCAGCTTTGTTTCACCTTCAATGCGGACTGTCCAGTTCGGGTTACACTGATTAGTGGTACCCCTTGGGGACGCCAAATTGGTTAGAAGTTCCCGTGCCCGTACGAAGCGAGACACGGTCTCCGACTTCCTTGAAGAGTAAGAGATGAACACCGATTCTGACGACAGACCAGAGACGGACTCCGCGCTTCGGCAGATGCTGCAGTACCACGAGATCACGAAACATCATTTTCAAGGCCATGCCCGAGGACCAGGCTATTTGGATTGGGCAAGTCAGCCGGATCCATTTCGTCGCTATTCGGGCGCGCAACTGGTGGCTCTCGAAAAGATCCCGGCAACGAATGAGCCGCTCTACGATGATGCCTTTATTCACGGCCGGCTACCGCCTACACCGGTGACGCTACGGTCCATCTCGCGACTCTTCTACGACAGCTTGGCGATATCAGCCTGGAAGAGCACAGGTGAAGCACGTTGGGCGCTCCGCGTGAATCCTTCCAGCGGGAATCTCCATCCAACCGAGGGCTATTTGATCTGTGGTCCCATAGAAGATCTCTGTGATGCGCCCATGGTCAGCCATTACGCTCCGAAGCAGCACGAGTTGGAGGTACGGGCTCGGTTCGAATTGGAGTTGTGGCGACAACTGTGTACGGAATCGCCCCAGAACACATTCTTTGTCGGACTAACGTCCATCCACTGGCGAGAAGCGTGGAAGTATGGTCAACGTGCCTATCGTTACTGCCAGCATGATGTTGGTCACGCCATTGGAGCGATCGGAATCGCGGCGGCTGGCCTGGGGTGGCAGACGCGTATTTTGGACGACTTGGGCACGGATGAACTGGCACTCCTCATGGGTACGTGTCGCCATCACGACGCCGAGTTGGAAGAGCCGGCAGTGCTCATCGCAGTTGGTCCGTGTGACGAAAGCATGTGCGAGACGCAGCTGCCGGTAAAGCCGATACTTGCGTTCGGATCTTTAAACTGGCAAGGGCACCCCAATAAGCTGAGCGCGTCTCATGTGGATTGGGGCATCGACGACGCCGCAACCGTGGCTCGTCAACCGCGCGGGCCGCGTCGGTATGAGCAGCTCCAAACCGCTCCGGCCCCGTGGTGCTTGGAAAGTAGGCCCATCTCGCTTCGGAAAGTCATTCGTCAACGTCGCAGTGCGGTGGCCATGGACAGAGTCACTCGTATCAGCCGAAACGCGTTCTATCGGATGCTCCACAGAACGTTACCCGGTCAAGGTGCTGTGCCTTTTAGCACACTGCCGTGGAGGCCTCACCTTCATCTGGCCATATTCGTTCACCGCGTAGACGATCTTGCAAATGGCCTATACATCTTGCTACGCGACCCGTCGCAGAGAGCCGCTCTCGAAGATGCACTCAGTAAGGATAAACAATGGCGACGGCCCGTCGGCTGTCCGCCGCAACTTGAGCTGTATTGCCTAATCGAAGCTGATGCCCAGCAGTCCGCTCGGCAAGTTTCGTGTTTACAAGACATCGCTAGCGATGGGTGTTTCAGTCTCGGGATGATTGCAGAGTACGAAGCACCGCTGGCACGCTACGGTCCAGGGTTTTACCCTCGGCTGTTCTGGGAAGCCGGCGTGATAGGCCAGGTTCTCTATCTGGAAGCTGAAGCTGCCGGTATTCGAAGTACGGGCATCGGATGCTTCTTCGACGACCCGATGCACGCGGTACTGGGCCTCCGCGATCGCACGTACCAAGATCTCTATCACTTCACGGTCGGGGGACCCGTTGAGGACACTCGGCTGACCACCCTCTCCTCCTATCCAAATGAATAGACAGTAACCGCCGAATTATCGTGCTCACAAGCCAGACTACCGTAGCTCCTGCGCCTGTTGGAACCATGCAGTAATCCGGTTGGAAGTTGAAGGGGTTAGGAACGCCAATCTAAGTTATTGATTCTATAGGTGGTCGTCAGATGTGCCTATACCGATTGAGATTGATGGCTCTGAGGACGACTAATAATCTACAGTTGGATTAGCTGGCAAGTTCGACTTCACCTTCAATGCCGACTTTCCAGCTCCGGCACATAGAGACGGATGTCAGTCAGACTGGCACTCCCCTCGTAGACGTTCGTGTAAAGGTCACCAATGACGAAGTAGTCCGGGTAGGCGGAACCTGCTGGCCACTGGTCCGGCCAGGTCGTACTGCCATACGTGGCGTTCTGTACGAGGCTGGCGTTGAACCGCCCATCGTACTCGCTGGCGGCACTGTTGTAGTGCCAGATCGGTACGTTGTCGACGATGAACGGGCGATGGAAACGAAGGGTCTTCTGTCCGACACGGGCGAAGTTACCACTCGCTTCCAGGGTGTACCCGGTGGTGTCCCGCTCGATGGCGAAGGTATAGAACTCGTTCGGCATCAATTCCGGCTGGAGTTCGGCAGCCGTGGAGAGTTCCTGCTCGGCAACCCCGCCGGAGCAACTGGTCATAAACCATTGCGAGTTGCCGGCCAACCCACCCCCACCCGCGGCCCAGCCCGGCAGTCCACTGATCCACATGTTGAGGGTGTTGAAGCTGCTATCCCGGTAGTTGTAGTACTGGTTGGTGTTGGAGTCGCAGATCCGGCCACCGGTGCCGCTGCCGACCCGGTCCGGATGCATGGAGAAGGCATCCATCAGCACCTTCCTGCGGTAGTGCCAAAAGTGGTTGTTCCGCGGCGCTGGATTGGCGAAGTCTACGATGGCCAAGAAATGGAACCCGTTGTAACCGTACGTGCCTTCACGTACGTCCTGCCACTCGCAATACGGTAGCGACGCGTCCCCGGTCCAGCCCCGACTGTTCGAACCCTCGCCCCACGGGTGCTGGGTCTTGCAGCCCTCGGTGCTGTAGCCGTTGACCCGGCCGCCGTACTCGAGTGAGCCGTCACGTTTTCCACCGAAGTCGAGGGTCTTCAGCTTGTACTCGATGCGGTACTGGGACGGGAGCTGGTTGGTTGGTCGGAAGATCGCCCCACCGGTGTGGTCGGGGATGTTCAGCACCGCCACGTGCCCGTCGGCCTGCGCCTGGGTCCTGATTGACGGTGGCGCTTCGATGACACCGTTCTTGTCCCAGTCCCGAGCCGAGAGCGACGCGGTCAGCCAGCCGTCTTGGCCGACTGGGAACTCCTTACGATACGTGGCGAAGGAGTTAAAGGCGATGCTCCAGTCCGGGCCGTAGTCGTTCCGGTACCACAGCCCGGGGTCGTCCATGATGGTGTCGAACGGGTTACTGTCGTCGTCCAGGACCCAGGGTGCCTCCGCTTCGTTCAGCGGGGTGGAAAAGTCCTCGGCATAGAGAAGGGTCCAGTTAACCTCTGTCCTGCGGAGAGCATCAATTCCTAAGTGTTCGATTTCCTCTGGCGTCAGTTCCTGCGGCGGCGGAGTTTGTGGCGCACACGAAGCTGCACTCAACATTACGGTGCCGAGCATTGTAAGAACGAGGTGACGTGTGTGGCAACCGGTCATAGCAACTCTCTAACGTCGACGATGTTATTGGAGAACTCGATTCTATCGCTGCTTGGTGGAGGGTTCAACGACGACGACCGCGCGATACTGAAACTGTAAATGCCACGGATGGACACACTTCGTTCACCCTCGGCGTGGGCAACAGGTCTCGGTCCACTGAGAAGCGGAGCAATATCTGTTACACTGTTATACCGTCGTCAGGCCAAAACCGCCTCTTAATCCACGATCCTGGGCCACAATTCCGCTCACTGTAACGAAACGAGAATCATGATTCGTACACAAGGTCTGTCTGTTCAGTTCGGCGAACGTGTTCTGTTCGAGGACGTTTCGATTAAGTTCACTCAGGGTAATTGCTACGGCTTGATCGGACCTAACGGTGCAGGAAAGTCGACGCTGCTCAAAGTTCTGTCTGGCGAGACTGAACCGCACTCAGGTTCCGTGGTGATCGACAAAGGTCTGCGAGTCGCGGTTCTCAAGCAGGATCACTTCGAATTCAACGAGTTCGACGCGCTCACCACGGTGTTAATGGGGCATGGGCGTCTGTTCGCCATTATGCAGGAGAAGGACGCCCTCTACTTGAAGCCGGACTTCGACGAGTCTGACGGCATGCGCGCGGCGGAGTTGGAGGCTGAGTTCGGTGGGCTGAATGGCTGGGAGGCCGAGGCGCAGGCAGGCGAGCTGCTGGGCGGACTGGGTATCCCGGTATCTCGGCACGGACTCCTCGTTAGGGAACTCGACGACGGTGATAAGGTCCGCGTCCTTCTAGCTCAAGCGGTGTTTGGCGACCCTGACGTTCTGTTACTGGACGAACCGACGAATCATTTGGACGTTGAGTCGATTTTGTGGCTTGAGGACTTCCTGTTGTCATTTCAGAACACCGTGATCGTCGTGTCGCACGACCGCCACTTCCTCAACCGAGTGAGCACCCACACTGCAGACATCGACTACCAGAAAGTGAAGTTGTACACCGGGAACTATGACTTCTGGCGCCAGGCCAGCGAAATGGCGCTCCGGCATAGGCAAGCGCGGAAAGAGAAGAACGAGGACCGGGCCCGAGAGCTTAGGGAGTTCATTGCCCGCTTCAGCGCCAACGCATCCAAATCCCGGCAAGCCACCTCTCGCAAGAAGATGCTAGGGAAACTCGACGTTGAGGCGATTGCTCCGTCGTCTCGGAAGTCTCCGCACATCGTCTTCAGTTCAGAGAAGGTCCATAGCAAGGAGATGCTCAGCCTCACGGATGTGTCGAAGTCCGTCGGCGGGCAGACTATCTTCGAAGGGGTCAACCTCACGATCGCTAACGGAGAACGGGTGGTGGTGATCTCGCGAGACTCTGTGGCAACGTCGACGTTTCTGGAAGTCGTCGCGGGTACGCAGGAGCCCGATACTGGCAGTGTCCGGTGGGGGCCGTCGGTGCGGCGATCGTTTCTGCCAAAAGAGTACGGTCACCTGTTCGACGTCGATCTCAGCGTCATCAACTGGTTGCGGCAGTTCAGTGATGATCCGGATGAGGACTTCATCCGGAAGTTCCTGGGCCGCATGCTGTTTACCGGCGAGGAATCCAGGAAATCGGTCACGGTCCTCTCGGGGGGCGAGAAAGTGCGCTGCATGCTCGCGCGTTTGATGCTTGAGAACCCTCAATGCCTCATTCTAGACGGTCCGACAAATCATCTCGACCTGGAGTCGATCAACGCCCTGAACAACGCCCTGAGCAAACGCAGCGGCACTCTGATTTTTGGGTCGCATGACGTCGAGTTGATCGAGTCGTTGACCGACAGGGTTATCGAAATTACCGACGAAGGTCTCGTTGACCACCAGTGCGGCTACGCCGAGTTACGACAGCGGCGGATTGAAAAGTCGGCTGTGCTCGTCGGCGCTTGAGGCATCGCCCCCGGCTGTGTCTCTTGAAGCGGGCTTGTCTGACCGCTCGGCGAACTGACTAAATTCTACTGTTGCTCTGAGCTCAGAGCCCAATGAATCACATGGCTCTCCCAGAGAGACCTGTCTAGGCAGTTCACCACTGGAAACTCGTCACTCACTCCGGCGATCTTCGGAGACATATCGAGTCGCGCCGCGAGGCCATGAGAGGTCGCGCCGACCATTCGAATAAGAAGACATGGCTTTGTACATCGCAATACTTACGAGATCGTCGAGGGCAGTATCGACAGGACCACATGAATTGTTACCGTCCATCCGCCTTTCAGCTTCGGCCAGTTCCAGTTCTTTGCCATCGTATCCGTGATGGCTTTGTGAACCTTGTCTCCAGCGGTACCTTTTTTCCAGTTACTCATTGATCCTCTCGACACTTTAGCCTGCGTATAGAGCTCTGTCTCGTCCGGTCTGTGGCGTGTTTCCTCTTCTACAAAGTCCATCCAACGCTTCAACAGCCACGCATTAGTGGGCTGAGATGTTGTCTCTCTGTCAGAACCGGGTGGTGTCGGGTTTGGAGGATGTACTTGTGTCACTTTCGCACCCGGTGGTAAGAATCCTCCGGGAGACCGAAGGTTTATCACCGCCTCTAAGTGCTGTTCAAAGTCACGAGAGCACCGAACACGCTCTTCTGCTGTCTTCTTAAATCGCTTCCAATCCCTGCTTCGTTCTTCCTCTGGCATCAGTCCGAAGTACACATATTCAATGATTAACGGGAAGAAGTCGTCTACCATCCTACGAACCTCCCCAATTAACACATCTTGTTCCTCTCCTAAGCGAACACATTGGGAAGCAAAGGCCAGAAGCACCGACTCAACCACAAGGTACGCCTGTTCGTCCCACTTGGTTCCGGCTGACCGTCCGAAGCCGGTTCGGGCTCTCCCTAAATTCTTCGTAACCTCATGAAACTTCAGTTCCGCTTCTGTTAGAGCGATCTCTACAGGGTGTTGATACTCCGGAGGGAATTTATAAGGATATTTCACTGCCTCATTCTACTGCCAACCCGAACGTTTAGGCTCTAGGATCAAGCGACCTATAAAGGAACGTCTCTAAGCGTCTATGAGAGAGGGATTTCTGGAGATTATTTTGGCTAACCAGCCAGCTTTACTTCACCTTCAATGGGGACTGTCCAGTTCCGGTTCCCCTGAGTATCAGTACCCCTTGGGAGTGCCATCTTCAATGGAAACATTACGGTTTAGACTGAGAGTACTGATTCTCCCTAAACAATCTTATTTGTTTTTTTAACAAATTTCCCCAGAACTTCTTCGACCATGGCCGTTGTTCCGACACCTGGCCGAGTGCCTCGACTGTCTTTAGCAGCCAGCCGTCGGACTTCGTTGTTGAAGCCGGCTGCCGTTCAGCCGATGGCACGTGAAAACCACACCTTTGGCCGCTAGGCCGACTTCTTCCGCTCGGCATCGCCTGGCATCGCCGCGGTCTTCGACCGCAGCAGCTTTATGCTGCGCTCGATACGTTCCCCGAGTTCACGCTCCGTCTGCAGCGCCTTCAGCGTGGCCTGCGCCTTTTGGACGGTCTCATTGACTCCCGCCATGCTCTCAACCACGTGATCGACGACCGCGCGTTGCTCACCCAACATCTCGAGGTTCACCCGCACGTCCTCGAGGACATTCACGATTACGTTGGTCTTGGTTTCAACCTCGTCAACAAGTTTCTTTCGCGTCTCGAGCTTGGCCATCCTCTTCTCGGTCTCACCAACGCTCTTCAGCGCGTTATCAAGCTGGTTCCGCACCGCATCGACCTGGGTGCGGTGGTCCACCACGTGCTGCAGGTCGGCCCTGCTGCGCTGACTGATCTGGTGAACCTCGTCGACTTCCTTCTTGACCGTGCGCACGAAGGTCTCCCGCGTGGCGAGGGCCTGGATTTGCCGTTCCACATCGTCCCTGATCGTTTTGAGCTCAGCGAGCCGTTCCTCGAAATCGGCTATCTTCTTCTCGGAAAACGACAGTTTCGAGTGCCGGCGGTCGATCTGCTTGAGTTGCTGGTCAACCCGTTTGATCTGATCCTCCGACGTCTTGACGTACGCGTCAACGTCGCGCTGACGCGCCTGGACACGCCCCAGCTCATGTAACACCTCTTCCTTGACCGTCGACGCTCTCCCGAGCTCCTTCGATACGCTCTGGATCTGCTTCAGGCTTTCATCGACCGTTGTCGCGACGTCGCGGCTGCGATCGGCCAGCTCGTTGAGCCGTTGCTCCTGTGCCGCCAACTCCGTCTCGTCCTGTTGGACTCCTTTGAAAGCGGTAGTCGCCTTGCCCATCTGTGTCCGAATCGTCGCGATTTCCGTTGTCAATGGCAGCAATTTCTGCTGCAGCCCCGAGACGGCCTGAAGCTTCTGCTCCGCATCGCTCACCTGCATGCCAAGATCGTCAACCTGGTTTTTCCGCGTCTCCATCTCCACGCCAAGACCGTCACATTGATTTTTCAGCGCCTCCACCTCGTCGCGGCGCGCGACCTGTTCCTCGCGGTGCTTGTCGACTGAGACACTGAGCGCAATGAGCTCGTTCAAGCGAATGTCGATCTTCTCGCCCAGTTGCTCATGCGTGGCGAGTCGCGTCATCTGCTTGTCCAGGTCATCCGCGATGGTCACCAACGCCGCAGCTTTCTGGATGCCCTCATCAACAACGGACACCCTTTCCATGACCGCATCCATCCGCGAATCGAGCTGTGGAATGTAGTGCTGGAATTCTTCAGTTCGTTTCAAGAACGCCTCGAACGCGGTGCGGTCAGCGCCGATCTGCTCTCGAATCTTGGCGATCTCGGTCTGCGTCTTGTAGAACTCGTCGAGTTCCTTACGCAGCGCATCGAGTTCCTTGCGACCTTGCATGAGCGTTTCGTGTTGCTGCGTCACTTCCGCGCCGAGCGCACTGGTCTTCGCCAGCTCCGAGTCGAGCTCAGCGAGGTCGTGCTGACGCTCCTGTAATTGATCGGTGCGTTCGGACAACTCGGTTAGCTGCTTGCTCAGGTGCGCGGTCTTCTGACCCATCGCCGCCATGTCCTTCTCCTTCGCCGCGAGGCTGTCAAAGTCGCCCTCGAGCCCGCCCAGTTTGTTCTGCAACGTCTCTACACGCTGGTCGAACGACTTGAACTTCTTGCCCGCAAGCGCCAAGCCCTCGAATTGTCCCTTCACGAACTCGCTGAGCTCCGCGCGTCCCTCCTCCAACTTCGTCAGATCGCCGGAAAACCCCTCCTTCGTCTTCTGCGCTTGCTCGAGCTTGGCCGTAACCTCGTTCGAGACATCCTCGATGCGGCTCAGAGTCTCATCTGTCTCGGCCGCTTGTTTCGACACTTCTTTGAATTTGCTGATCTGGGTATCCATATTCCAGAGCATCTCGCTCAACCGGTTCGATTCGACGACGGCATGCTCGACCGTGTCCTTCTGGTTCTCGAGCACCTTGACTTTCTGCATTACGTGATCATTCAGCAAGTTCAATGTCCTAAGTCGCTCCTCGGTCGTCTTGCTGAGATCGTAGATCTCGGTCAGCGGGCTGAGTCTATCTTCGACATCGCGAATCGACTCCGTCGTGTTGCCCGCCTCCTCACGCGTCACGCGCAAGGACTCCTTCATGCGCCCGTGCTCTTCCTGCAGGTCGGACGCGAGGGTCTGAAGCTTGTCGAGGTCGCCCTTCAACGCGACCGTCTTATCGGCCGAGGCCTTCGTCTCGCCTTGCGCTTGTCGTAGATTGTCACGCAGTTGGTCGAGCACCACTTTTTCTTTCTGGAGCGCATCGACGTTGGCGCTCGTCTGGATGCTCTGCGTCGCCAGCTGCTGCACAGCCTGGTGATGCTTCTGGAGGTCCCCATCCGCAGCAAGCAGTTTCTCCGCGCTCTGCTCGGCCTGGACGACCGCGTTGCCAAGCGATTGGATCCGGCCCTCGATCTGTTCGAATCTCTCTGTGCGCTCCTCGACCGCCGATAGCTTCGTCGACAGCTCCTCAAGTTTTTCGGTCGCGCCGCCCGCGCGGTCATTGACCTGCTGCAGCGACTTCCCAACCTTCGACAGATTCTTGGCGTCAACGTTAATTTGAGTAAGCATGGGCCTCAGGGCGCCGCGCTCCTCGCGCGCCATCTTGATCAGGGCCCGCAGTTCGTCCGCTTGCTCCTTCGTCGGTTTTTCGTCGCTAAAACCCAGTTTCTTTAATGCATTCAACATCGTATTGCTCCTCGTGTTAGGGCAACGGGACAATCAAACGAGAAAGTACACAGTGTCGCCCCGTTTGCATCAGAATAACCCTCTGTCAAATTCCTTACAAGCTATTGCAACTAAATGATATGCACACCGTTGCATGGATAAATACGGAAATGCGTTTAATCTCATTTTTTGACACTAATAAGTAATGATAGATTTTGTCCTCCTTAATCGTTCACCCTTTGACGACTGGCAATCCGCACTTTGCCTTGTATGTTCGGGTTGCACTGAGTAGTGGTACCCCTTGGGGACGCCAAACCAACTACCGAGACGAGAGAAGCAAACAATCAACGTTTAAGGTTCATAGCGGCTTAAGGCTAACGCGGGTGGGCGGCGTCCCACTCGCGGGCGAGACGTTGGGCTTCAGCGAGTTGGGCGGGGGTCATTCTTTATATCCCGAGAATGAATACTCAGCCTAGTAATTTTACTTTCTGTGATTTAAATTCTTCTTCAGTAAGAAGACCTTTTTCAAGAAGATTAGCTAGCGTTGCTAATTGTGTTGCTACATCAGTTGCGGCAACTTAACTAACACTCGATATCCTCTAGTGTAGGTGACATACTTTCATCCTCCTTACTGATATCCATAATCTGCTCCGCGGTCTACGCAACGTCCTTCTTTGAGATTCCCGTTGCCAGGGCTATCATCGATGCGATGTCCGACAGGTTCGAGGGAACCACGAACGTGTTGCCAGCCTTCGCGAGCCGACCGAATTCCTTGATGTATTGCTCGGCGATTCTCAGCTGCATGGCCTTCTCCCCCCCAGCGGTCTCCATCTCGATCGCCACCCTGCGGATGCCCTCCGCGGTCGCACTGGACACGCTGAGAATAGCCTCGGCCTCCCCCTCCGCCTCGTTGATCTTCTTCTGCTTGGCGGCCTCCGACTCCTTGATGACTTGCTGCTTGCCACCCTCGGCCTGGTTAATCTTAGCGTCCCGCACGCCCTCGGACGTGAGGATCACCGCCCGCTTCTCCCGCTCTGCGCGCATCTGCTTCTCCATGGCCGAGAGCACGTCCTGCGGTGGATTGATGTTCTTGATCTCGTAGCGAAGCACCTTAACGCCCCAAGGGTCGGAAGCCTTGTCGAGCTCCATGACCACCGAGTTGTTGATCGTGCCGCGCTCCTCAAACGTGCGATCGAGGTCGATTTTTCCGATCTCGCTCCGCAGGGTCGTCTGGGCGAGCTGCCCGATGGCAAAGATGTAGTCGCCAATTCCGTAGGAGGCGCGTTCGGCGTCGAGCACTTTCAGGTAGAGAACCCCGTCCACGCCGACCTGAACGTTGTCCCTGGTGATACAGATCTGCTCCTGGATGTCGACCGCCCTCTCCTTGAGGTTGTGCTTATATGCGACCCTCTCAACGAAAGGGACAAGGATATGGAACCCGGCCTTTATCGTTTTCCGGAACTTACCCAAGTATTCCACGACGTACGCGCTCTGCTGAGGAACTACGATTGCGGTCTTCGCAATGACCATGACAACTAGCACGACTAAGATAATAGTGACGAATATCGGTTCCACGGTGTACCTCCTGGAAATGGCTTACAAGTTTTTTCGGATCGACAGGACCAGTCCGTCGACCCGCTCCACCCGGCATCGGTCTCCCACATGAAGATTCATCTCGCCGGTGTTCCGGGCGCTCCAGGTCGAACCCCACAGCTCAGCCTGGCCCGTGGCTCCGGCCGCGATCGGTTCGGTAGCGACGGCGATCTCATCCACCAGCCTGTCCACGTCATGTTCGCGCGTCTTGATCTTTTTCTGCAGTCGAGCCCGGAAGAGGACGAGCGTCCCGATGGACAGCGATGCGAAGAGCAACCACTGCGCGGAGACAGGGATACTCACCCCCGAGAGGCCCAGCAGACCCAAGATGACTGCGGCGGCGGCAAAGAATACGAGATAGAAATCCGTCGATACGATAATCTCAGAGATGAAAAGTATCGCTCCAATGACTAGCCAACCCCACCAGGACATGATTCACCCCGCCTCAGTGCCCGTACGCCGGATGTCGAGTGCCATGAACCTCTCATTGCGAAGACGATAAACGGCGCAGCATTTAGCGTAGCGTGGATCAGCGGGAGGGTCAACGGGGACGGGGGTTACAGATCGCTGCCTACAGGGCGAGGCCAGTTCAGGGCAGAACCTGCGACCACCTGATTAAAAGTCAGATGCACAAAAGTGCATTCAAGACTGCTATTACAGCGTTATTGTAATTTAACTATCCGATTGAATTACACAGAACTTGCTTGAATTGTCCTGAATTAATCAGAACTTCTATTTTGAATCGGAAATCAGGGGTGCTTAACATCAGAGCGCATCCACTCAACCGAGTTCTGCTTTTGGTTCAAAACACAAATCCGCTATCAACGGTTTCGCCGTCATAATCATTGATAGAACAAATCCATTTTCGTGCATTGCATTAACAAACTCGTGCAAACTATAACCACCCTTAAACGACTCGTGATTATGGCGAACCTCCGCAATTACAAACTTAGCAGAACGAAGAGTTTCAGTCGCGCCTAAAACGACATCCAGCTCGAAACCTTCAGTATCTATTTTTATACCAACGCGACCTAATCCCACTTGATTCGATAAAAGATCGTCTAGCTTCCGAACTGGAACAATTCTTTTATCGATTGGCTCACTTACATAATTAATATCAGTAACTTCTAGTAGTGTTGAGCGACCAAAACCTTCTTCCACGTTAATAACTAATTCTGAAGTCTCCGAACCTAACGCGACCTTGAAAAACATGGCATCTCTATCAGTCATTTCATTATTCACAAACGCTTCTGCTTCGTCTAAAGGATCAATAAGGATCAGCTTTTGCGATGCAAACCGTTCATAAAGATCTGGCGTACCATCTGGACCAACTCCTACATCAATTAACGTATCAATTGCTGGTAATCTGTCTAACTGTTTCCAGTCTATAAACCGACTTATACCCAAGGCAATGCCTCTACGACGGATTATTCTGATCCCAAAAAAATTCTCGAGTATATCGTTGGTAGACGTTATTAAATTCTTAACCATCTCCTTCATTTCTTCTTCCTACCTTCAGTTAATGCACCTTTCCAGCAATACGTTCAACATAGGCTTTAGATATTTGTTCACATGTTCCACCATATGGATAAGTCGGATGTTTTTCCTTCCTTTTAACACACCCCTCCCTGACGATCATTCCACCTCAGTGCTGTCGCCACCATTTATGAACAGTTCAATTGGACAATGAGGATTCAATTTTCGAACAATTGAGGCACCCCAGAAAAACACCGTTGTTTCGACCGCCAAAAACGAGAAGCTCAGGATACATTGGAAAATTACCCGTGAGCTCCGACGTTATAGCCCCCCAAAACGCGGGGTCCTTGAAAGTAGTGCAGGCTCCTGTGATAACGATGAAACACAGAATAACCACAACGAAACATGGGCGATGCAGGCGACGATCGATCATAGGATTCCTCAGACGCCGACAACGAGACGAGTGGACACTCAGATTCTAGCGCTGGTTGGTGCTGGGTTCAATGTAGGGTTAGGACGACCCCTCGGTTAACTGCCAACCCGAACGTTCAGATTCAAGGAGCACCCAACCTAGGATGGATTGTCTCTAAGGCTTTAGCAGAGACTGGCTTCTGAGACTAAGTAGACAGTTTGACTTCACCTTCAATGCGGACTTTCCAGTTCGGGTTCCCCTGAGTATCAGTTCCCCTTGGGGACGCCAATTTCTTGATCTAGCACAACGTGTTAACCTTGTAACCGAAACGGCGACCAGGTTTTCTCCCACCCAGAAGCCCCGCTAAAACTCAGTGAGTTTCAGCCGACCGTAAGTAACGGGCATCACCTATTGCCCGAAGTAACGCTTGCAGTTCATGTGAATCAGTAGGCGTAGATGCCCTTACGTGGGTGAGCGAGGGCTGGAGTACAAACCGTATGAATTTCACTGAACTTGGCCTGCGTTCTGAAATAGTTAGGGCGATCGCGGGATATAAAACACCCACGTCAATTCAAGAAAAAGCGATTCCTGTAGTTCTTGAAGGTCGAGACCTTATCGCATGTGCCCAGACTGGCACTGGAAAAACCGCCGCATTCCTGTTACCCATCCTTCAGCAATTGTCTACCGGAAGGCCGTCTGTTGGCCCTCGGGCACTGGTCATTGCGCCGACCCGCGAGCTAGCTGCACAGATTGGCGATATGACCAAGCGTTACGGAAAACATTTAAACCTTCAGAGTGCCGTTGTTTTCGGTGGCGTCGGAATGGAACCGCAAAAACGAAAACTGGCAGGAAAATTGGACCTGTTGATTGCAACTCCCGGACGACTTCTCGACCACATTAGACGAAAACAGGCACGTCTCAATCACATTCGCACCATCGTTTTAGACGAAGCCGACCGGATGCTCGATATGGGATTTCTACCCGATGTCCGGCGTATCCTTTCTGTCTTACCGAAGAATCGTCAGAACCTATTTCTTTCAGCAACGATGCCAGATGAGATCGAAGCCTTAATCCGGCGCACCAGCCGGGAACCAGTGATGGTCGAGGTTGCTCGGCGGGCAACACCAGTCAGTAACGTCACGCAGGTAATTCACCCTGTTCAAACGGATCGCAAGAAGGAGTTACTGAAAACCATTCTAAAGAACAGAAACATGCATCGAACTTTGGTGTTTACTCGCACTAAAGCCCGAGCGAACCAGTTGGCCAAGGTATTGGAAAAATCCGGCCACGCGGCCACGGCCATTCACAGCAATAAGAGTCAAAGCGCTAGGATGCGAGCATTGGCACATTTCCGAGACGGAAAGTTTGACATTCTCATCGCGACGGATATCGCTGCCCGCGGCCTTGATGTTGAAGGCATCAGCCACGTCGTAAATTTTGAGTTGCCTGATACACCTGAAGACTACATACATCGGATTGGTCGCACAGCCAGGGCCGGCAGCAGCGGTAATGCCATTTCTCTCGTCGCACCTCAGGAACATAAAAAATTAGCTGCTATCGAGCGACTCAGCAAAAAACCAATCAAGCAGGAACCGGTTTCAGGATTTCTTATAACAACGGATGCTTCGAAATTAGAACCAAGCCGGAAGCTGAAACAACAACCGACAACCCCATCAAGACGAAAGTTCAAGACATCGAAGAATTCCTCGTTTTCACGAAACGGTGAAAAACAGACATTCGGGACTGACAGAAAGAAATCACACCGGAAAAAGAGAACTCGCAGCCGATCGGTGATATCGAAAATGAGTCTAGTTTAAATAGACAGTGCTGCCCACAAAGCCGCAGGAATTACTGTAAGCCAAATACTAAGGGCAAGGACCGTCGGTTTAATTGTGATATTCCCAAGAGACTCTTTATCTATTTGTGTGCCAATGCAAAACAATCCTGCTAAAACAAAAGTCTTGTTAATCATTCTTAAAAAATACAGAACTTCTTCCGAAGGACTCAGCATTGTGCTTAAGCCCACCGCAAACACAAAGAATAGAATGAATATGGGTGCGTCTGACGAACTATTCGTTGCCGTCACTGACAGCGAGAGAACGAATTTCACCGTCATAGATTTCGTAGGATAACTTGTTGGGGTTACAGCACACTATACAGTCATAAATTTCTGTATTGTGACCCGTAAATTCCTGATTGATTTCTATATCAACCTCAAATTGTTCAAAGCAGAAGTGGCACGTTATTTGTTGTTCTAGGATACCTATCACTCAACACCCTTAACTAAGCGGAAGACCGCCTAACCAGCCAGTCTTACTTCACCTTCAATGCGGACTGTCCAGTTCGGGTTGCACTGAGTTGCAACTCCCCTTGGGGACGCCAACTTAGTCGCTTCAAAAAACATTTTTACCGAGCTGTAGAGCCTTCCATATCAACCCTTCTCAATCAACCTGCGGTACGAAATTCATTTCTATCGATATTTCATCAAACTCTCTAACTCCATGAACCTCTGTTAAGGTCCCAACGAGCATGCCGACTAGATAAGGATAATTATGGGGTTCTTCACCATCCTCATAATTCCAATCCCACCCAGTTTCCGGACCTACGTTGTCCCCGCCTTTCCATCCATGTCTCCTAAGCTGTTCTTCCTGTCTCTCTGAGAATGGAAACCACGAAGGCTGTACATATTTCCCGTTCTTATCCATCGACCAGTCAGACCCATTGCCATCGCAACGACCTACATACCAGATTGCGATCGCTCCGTCCTCTCTCCACATGTGCAAATCGAAGCTAAGTTCGTAGCCTGTGGATTTCACACGCACCTCGATTGCGAACGGGATATCAACGCCATCCATCTCAGAGGAAGAGTTGATTAGCTGCCCTTCCGCTTCAGTAAGCATCCCCTTAATCGCGGCACGCAACCTCGCAGATTGGGAATCGGTGACCGGTTGCGCTTCAGGCAAAGCCAAGGGGTTCCGTTCGGTTCGGATTCTTCATCGTGCTATTTTATGCCAACCCGAACGTTCAGGTTTAAGGATTACCCAGGCTAGGAAGGATTGTCTCTAACCGTCTACAAGAGAGTACTTTCTGGGGCCAACCAGCCAGTCTTACTTCGCCTTCAATAGGGACTCGCCAGTTCGGGTTGCACTTTGTTACAAGTCCGCTTGGGGACGCCACTTTCAGAGTTGGCTGGCCCGATAGTCCGGCGAGGTTGCGCTCACCACCCATCGATCCCAGTGCTGTCCGGGAGTGAGCGGGGACCACTCGGCGCGTTTAGTTTAGACGCAGCCGTAGCCCGGTCAACCAACGACTTCGCGAAAGACGCGAACGTAATTCCCGCCGATAATCTTCTCGATTGTGCCAGTCCCGTAGCCCCGCTGGTCGAGCGCCTGCGCCAAGTGCAGCAGACGCTGCGGGTGACTAAGTTCAGGTACACGCATGTGTCTTATGCGCCAGGCTAATTGCGGGAAATCTATGCGTCTGCGGTTGAAGGTTGCTTGGTGCCGCTCGACTTCGTCCGGGCGCATGGCGGTCATATTTACGGCGTCTTGATCCGTACCAACGCCGACATGATCTTCCCCGCACAGATTCAGGACGTGTTCGAGGTGAGCGATGAAATGGTCAATCGAAATGGTCGGGTCCTGCGTGAGCCACCCGCTCTGGTTGTAGACGCAGAAGACGCCGCCTCGGTTTGCCATGGTCCTGATGTTTCGATCGCTCACGTTTCTCGGATGCGGGCACAGGGTGAAACAGCCCGAGTGCGAAAAGATCACCGGCGCGGAAGACGCGAGGATCGCGTCGAGGGCTGACTGCTCGCCGACGTGCGACAGGTCGACGATCACGCCGCGCTCGTTGAGCGCGGCAACGACGTCGAAGCCGAACTGGCTCAGTCCGGCGTTCGCACGTTCCCAGCAGGAGTCTGCCAGGTAGTTGCGGCGGCCATCGACGAACTGAATTTGCCGAACGCCCATGTCCGCATACGTCCTAAGCTTGTCAAGGTCCCAGCCAAAGGGGGCACTCATCTGAAAGCAGTAGATGAAACCGACTTTTCCCGAGCGCTTCACGGAGTCTAGCTCGGCCATGGTGGTGACTTTCACGAATACGTCGCTGTGGTCAGCGACGAATCGGTCCCATGTGTTGATCCGGTCTCTGACCGCAGCGAACAGGCTGTCAGCAAGGCTCAGCTCAGCGTAGTTCGCGGTCATATTCATTGCCATCGCCGTGATGCCGGACGTTCGGAGCGCGGCGATCTTCTCGTCGGTCAGATATTGGACGTAGGTGCGTGGCGGCGCGGCGGCAAAGCACATCGCGTCGATGGCGTAGGTGCGCTGGTAGATCTCATCGGGTGTGTCGGTCGCCGATTGGCCGGTTTGCGCACGGAGGACAGGGCTGGACGCGACCGCGCCCATGCCGGCGTTAGCGAGGAATTGACGTCGGTTCATAGAATATCTCCGGGTGGAAGGCAGTGAACTGTTTGCCACAATCGGTTATAGGATTCCTCCGACGACGACGATGTTACTGGAGAGCTAGAGTTTACCGCTGACTGGTGCAGGGTTCAACGTAGGGTTCGAATGATCGCTCGGTTAACTGGCAAGCCGCACTTTGCCTTCTATGTTCGGATTCCACTGAGTTGCGTGACCGCTTGGGGACGCCATACTTAGTGGGAAGTATTCTTACTCAATCGGTGGGGTCATTATGAAAGAACTTAATTATTTCATCGTTCATAAAGTTGAGATCGTTTGAGTCGAATCCAGCTCCAGCTATGTGGCCCCATAGAGTAGGAATTACCTTTAACTCAACTCTTGGTATTTTCTCAGCCTCAGCTTTTAAAGCATCTATATGAAAATACATATCAGTCTCACTCGGCATATATAAAACTCTAGCCTTGATAGAGTTTAACGCTGCTGTTGCGTTTCCATTAAAACCAGGTGAGTTTCCGATATTATTATTCTGCCAAGTCCTTGCAAGGGAGATAAGATCATTGGCATCCCAAGTTAAAACACGTTCCTCGAACCAATCTATTACTTCTTCTGCAGAATTAAGCCCCATTTCCCTGTAAAGTTCCTGCCTAAACCATTCTTGAGACCATCCCCAACCAGCCCAATGCACTCCTCCGGCTCTTAGGCCCACTTCAGGAGGTTGCTTATAGTTCCCTCCCATAAACGCGCTATCAGCTTTAATCGCTGAAATAAATCCTTCCAATCTTACTTTTCCATGAGGGTATTCAACTGCTGATCCGGCTATTCCAACAATTGAATGAACAAAATCAGGATAGCTAACGCCCCACTGGAAAGCTTGTTGAGCTCCCATCGAAAAACCTACAACAGCAAAAATTTCTTCTACACCAAACTTCTCTGTAACGAGTCTATGTCCAGCTTTGACATTGTCCCTGATAGAGATCAATGGAAAATTGGGCCCATTAAATGGTGCGGGCGTATTACTTGGAGAGCTTGATAAACCATTTTGGAACATGTCCGTTGCTACGATAAAGAATTTTTCTGGATCTAGCGCCATCCCTTTTTTAATTAAGAAATCAAAACCATGATGGTCGCCTAGATATGCTGACGGAACCATTATCAGGTTATCTTTCTCCTTATTGAGTTTTCCATGAGTGACATAGGAAAGTTGTGCGTTTGTGAGAGTTGCTCCAGACTCTAATTGAAAATCACCAAGATTAAACATTTTATGATTTCCATCTGCCAGTAGATGCGTGGAAGTCAAGCAAAAGAGGAACAAGAGATTCCATTTAATGTTCATATTTGCTCCCACTCAGTTTCCGCTAAAGCGTTAGTAGGGAGCAACCTGTCCCTGTACTGCAAGGTAGATGACAAGTTCATCAAACATTCACTACCAACTGATGGAGACATTGAGGGTCCTGGAGGTGTGTGGTCCACGACCGCCGACTCCATGGCGTTCTGCGAAGGTCGTTCCGGACGCTTCGTAAATCGTGGTCTGGCGTTCACCCCGAAGTAAAAAATCGACGCCCACACCAATCACCGTCCCGTAACCAGTAATTACCGCGATCCACTCAGCCTCGGCTCCTTCGCCTACCCCGGTGAGCATCAGCCCCACAAGAGCACCCACGCCAGCGCCGATGAGTGTGCCGTTCTTCAAGGAATCCCTGCGAGTGGTCTCCAGACGGCGGATTTGTGCAACCGGGAAGTGCCGCTCTTGTCCGCTGGCCAGTATCAGAGCGAGCCCATCCGCATCCAGGCGGAGCGGCTCACCTGACCACTCCGCTCCAGCCTCATCGAGAACCATGACCCTGGAGCGCAGGTCAGACATGCTCACGTCACTCCACGTGTTGGTGCCGTCTTGCGCGACAGCGGGTGCAGCCAACATCGTCATCGCCAACACTAGAATGGACCGTTGCAACATGATGCACTCCTCTCTCAGGTGGTACGGTGATAGTGCGAAACAGCCAGAGTCTATCCCAGCCCTGATGGGAGTTCAACGCGATTGGGTGTGTTCCAATTTGTTCCAGAGTGTCGGACAGTTGTGCCTACGTGTGACTAGCTGTGAAACTTTTTGTCGAGGCTAACCAGACAGCCTTATCTCACCTTCAATGCGGACTCGCCAGTTCGGGTTCCCGTGAGTATCAGTACCCCTTGGGGACGCGAACTTTGTGAGCACTACCCCACTCAAAAGCAGCTGGTGGTTTGCTAGAAATATCGAAGTGACTCTAGTCTAAATAGACAGTACTGCCCACAACGCCGCGGGAATTACTATAAGCCAAATAGTAAGGGCAAGAATCATTGGTTTAATTGTAATTTTCCTAAGGGAATCTTTATCTATTTGTGTGCCAATGCAAAACAATCCTGCTAAAAGAAAAGTCTGGTTAATCATTTGTAAAAAATACAGAACTTCTTCCGGAGGACTCAGCATTGTGTTTAAGCTCACCGCAAACACAAAGAATATAATGAATAGAGGAAAAGCAGCTCCTTGCTTTCCCGACTTAAAATACCAAGCTGACCCTAGCACTAAAGGCACAATCCATAATGTCCTTGTCAGCTTAAGCGTTGCGGCCACCTCCACAGACTCAAAACCAACTACAGAAGCTGCACCTACAACCGATG
>Ga0310124_10000789_pt1 | contig 22357 bp, 21 predicted proteins | sample CB11b_AW_Bot5_MG_FD_203507 | JGI IMG/M metagenome (GOLD analysis project Ga0310124, IMG submission 203507) | Marine microbial communities from Western Arctic Ocean, Canada - CB11b_AW_Bot5 | ecosystem: Environmental > Aquatic > Marine > Oceanic | place: Canada: Western Arctic Ocean | collected... | reverse complement strand
CAGGATGGACCCAGTTCACATTAATATCATCCTGTAATCCCTGGTTAGCAAGTGCTTTAGAAAAATTCCCCAGTGCTGCATTGACAGCCCCGCCCACCATAAAATCTTTCGAAGGAGTTCTGGAAATCCTCCAACAATATTGATTACACACCCACTGTTTTTTTTTAGCTCAGGCCAAAGCATACGGGAAAGCCTGACTGCAGAATGAAATTTGAGTGCGAATCCGTCCAGCATTTCTTCATCTGGCTGTTCTGGAAAAATTCCACCTTTGGTTGCACCAGCTGAATTTATCAGGATATCGCAGCGGTTGAAGTGTTTCATCAGGGAATCTACAGTATCCTGACAGCCCTCCATATTCCTCAGATCAGCAGCATGAAATGCTGATTCACATGAAGTTTTTTCACGGATAATTTCAGAAGCCTTCTGCAGGCGTTCAGGATTGGATGAGGCCAAAAAGACGCTGGCTCCCTGCTCAGCAAGTTTCATGGCACACGAAAATCCAATACCCCGAGATCCTCCAGTAACCAGTGCAATTTTTCCTTTAAGTTTTTTGTTCATGAAGTGCTTTCATTTCTTGCTTCTATGCCTTTTACCAGACTGTGCAATACTCTAAGTGTGGGAGTTGGAACCTGTTTTTCTTCCCCTCTGCGGATTACGTTTCCATAGATAAAATCTACTTCTGTCTTTCTTCCATTAAGTAAATCCGCACAAAGGGAAGACTTATTGTCACCGGTTCCTCCAGGTTTAGAAATCATCTCTATGCCTTTGACCACGGATTCGCGTTCCAGTTCGATTCCACATGCCTTAGCAACTTCAAGGGCTTCCTCCATCGCCTGCAGACTGATCGATTTAAGTTCTGGAACTGCGTTTACGAATGCAGAAGTCAGGTTAGTCAGTCCAGATAGTGCACTCATGGAAATGTTACCCAAAAGTTTTTTCCAAATGTCGTAGCGAATGTTCTCAGATACATGGGTTTCCAGTCCAGACTCAGTTAGTCTGGAGGCAATCGATTCGGTTCGTTCGGAAATTCCTCCATACATCTCACCAATGTGAGAAGGGACACGTGAAAAATCCTGTAATTTACCCGGTCCGAGAAGTACTGCAGCCATTGTGGTTATACCTCCCAATACATGCTTTTGCCCCAGTTCTTCAGAGATCAGTTCCTCGTTACCAAGTCCATTCTGGAAACTGATGCAGATACTATGTTCTTTGATCAGATGCTTCACGGATTGGGCAGCGACTAGTGTGCCTGTAGCCTTGCATTGGAACAGGAGGAGTTCTGCTGAATTGAGCAAACCTGGGTCTGTCGTTGCTGGGATACTGACACTGCGATTTCCACCAAATCCTTCAATCTTAAGGCCGTTTTCCTGAATGGCTTTGATATGCGCAGTGTCCGTATCATAGAGAACCACGTCCCTGCCCTTTTCAAAGAGAATAGAACCAAAAAGTGCACCCATTGCTCCTGCACCAACGATCAGAATTTCAGGATCTTGTTTGGACATGGAATCAACTGAATTTAAGGTCGATGCAGCCTAGTTCACCAAAATCTGCAATCACCTTGGAGTTCTTATTAAATGGTTGAGGAACAGTAGCGGCTCCAGTAGATACGAAATCCCCTTCATTAAGAACGAATCCCCTTTCACTCAGATGATTGACCAGTTGTGCTAATGCCTCCAGAGGAAAACAGCGCATCTCTCCAAGGAAGTTTTCTGCAGGTATACTATCATCAACTTGTAGTCGGATATGATGTTGACGAAAATCAACCTCATTCCAGTTACTGACTGGATCACCAAAGACAAATCCTATTCCCCCTCCATTATCAGCGATGGTCATCAGCGATTTTTGGGATTTGCTGCCATTAGGCAGTTGATGTCGGTTGCCAATTAGTTCTACGGCAGGGTGGAGCACAACCTTAGACTTCAGTTCATCACCAGTCCAGGGGATTTCACGAAGCGGGATGCCTTCCAAAAGCCTGAAGGCGAATTCTGTTTCGGCACGTGCATCGGCAAAACGTGCAATGGACAGTTGGTGGGAGGAACCTTTAAATGTCACATTCCGAAAAATCCTCCCTGGTACCACATCATCATGCCCATCCAGTTCCCGCATCTTGGCGCTGGTTGCACCAACTTTCCATCCGCTCATAGGCTGATTAATGGTCTCCGCCATCTTGTCCTGGACAAAATATGCCTCAGAACGTGTGACTGGCAACTCTTCCATCAATAAATTCTCGATTTGACCGCATTCAAGCCAGGCTTTTCCCAGTTTTTCTGCAAGATGAATTAGTTTTTCTTTTGTACTTGGGTTAAGTTCCATAATTAAATATATCGGTCATTTTTCTTATAATATCAATTTATTAAACTACTTTCTATTCCAGGCGACGTCCCGTAACAGGCAGGAAACGACGCACGTGATTTGGAGGGATTTCTTGGCCTGCTGGGATCAGATTTTCTACAAAACGCTCATTTTCTTCAGTGAATTTATGCTCAAAAGTTTTGAGGTAATCAAGCAATTGCTCTACATTGCGAGGCCCAGCGATGACACTTGCAACAATCTGATTCTGAATAACCCAAAGCACGGCAAATTGGACAGGTCCCATCTTTTGGGTTTCCGCGTGTTGCTTTATTTTTTGAGCAAGCTCCAAACTTTCTGGATGGTATTCCGATTTCATGGTGAATGTGGTTTCCAAGGATTTACGACTCTCTGTTGGTGGAGGGGTTCCTGGTTGGTATTTCCCAGTAAGAACGCCACGTGCTAATGGAGAATAACCTATAACTGAGATATCAAAATGCTCACAGGCTGGCAAGTATTCTCTCTCTGGATAACGCTTGAATATATTATAATGGGTTTGTGCAATCACAGGGCGAGGGATTCCTTCAAGGTCACAGATTCGGATCATTTCCGCAATTTGCCAGGCATAATAATTAGAAAATCCCCAACACCGTGCTCTGCCAGATTCGACAACCTCTCCCATGGTTCGAACAGTTTCGGCAATTGTCGTTTGAGGATCGATGATGTGCAAATAATAAATATCGACATACTCTGTGCCAAGTCTCTCTAAGCTAGATTCAAATTTTTTCAGAATTCTATCTCGACTCAATCGAGGCCCTTTTTCATCGGAAGGAAGCGGATAGCCAGCTTTTGTGGCAAGGATCCATCGTTTTCGGTCATCGCGAATCAATTCCCCTAAGAGACGCTCTGAATTACCGTTTTGATAGGCATCAGCGGTGTCTATAAAATTGATTCCTTGCTGACGTAGAGTTTTGAGAATTTTTTCACCCTCTTTTTGCTCGACCAATCCCCCAAGCATATCGGTTCCCCAACAAAGGACGGAAACTTCAATCCCTGTATTTACAATGGTTCTATACTTCATCATATTCACCAAACTTTTTGTATTTTGACAGGTCGATTTTCAGCAATCGATTGAATGGCCGCCTCAGCTACTGCCTGAGCTTTCAGACCGTCTCTCAGAGTAGCATGGACTGGGGTTGATTCTGTTAAAGAAGCCACCAGCATGTCTAATTCCGCAGTATAGGTTTGCTTGAATTGCTCATACCAAGAATGGTAAATCCCTTCAGTAGAAATAGCACTTTCAGTATAAAGCAATGTGTTTCCTTCTGGTTGTCTTCCAGCTTGTAGCATACCTTCAGAGCCAACAACTTCTACCAGCTCATCTTGCCCAAAAACCGCTCGTCGACTAAAATTGAAGGAAACCAATGCTTCATTTTCCAGCCGCATCACCAAAGAAGCGGAATCCACTTCTCCGTATTCAACAAATCGTTTATCAATCAAACAGGCTCCCGCAGCATAGATTTCTTGCGGATCAGATGCAGCGATCCAAGAAGCTAAGTCGAAAAAATGGGTACCTTTCTCACGTATCATCCCTCCAGAACCATGCAGAGCCTCAGGTAGAGGAGCTTTAAAACTGCGTGATACAATATGGATCATCTCCACTTTGCCAACCTGTCCTGCTCTCACCCGATCGTAGATAGACCGATATTCGTAATTTAAACGACGATTGAAACCCATTGCGGTTACAATACCGGAATCTCCCGCAGCTCTAACACAGTTGAGTGCCCCTTCCAGACTATCTGAGATGGGTTTCTCACAAAGAAACGCTTTACCAGCTTCTACGCAGGCTAGAACCTGTTCTTCATGGACCGAAGTCGTTGAGGCAATGATCACAACGTCTACTCGATCGTCCTCCAAGGCCGAATCCACCGTTGAGCTGGGAGTACCACCAAACTGTTCGGTGAGCTTCTGAGCCCCGTCAATCATCGGATCAACCACTTGAATTAACTGGTAATTCGGATGCAAACCAACGTTACGGGCATGAATCGTTCCCATCACACCGGCTCCAAACAATGCAAATCCAACCATGATTATTTCCTCTTTATCATTAATTTCACTATTCTGTAGTTTCTGCGATCAGAAAATTATTTTCATCGTTGCCCAGCCACTGGTCAAAAGTTTCAGGTTGAATCACATCATACCATTGTTTTAATAATTCGATATGGTAGCAAGTGTGTTTGAGATGTTGGGCAACATGATCACCATCCCAAGTATTGCAAAGTTCCTCCAAGAGTTCTACTTTTTTGGTATGGAAGTTCAAATTGTCCGCTAGATCATTCACTTCCTCAGGATCGTTGTGTAAATTGAAAACCTGAGGCTCAGGGTATCCCTGATGACTAACCAGTTTCCATTCATTTTTTCTGATCATCGCTGAGGGATTATCACCCTTATTGTCAGCAAGCTGAGAAACCACAACCCGGTTAGGATTTTCCGGGGTTTCCCCTTTTAGAAGTTCAAGGAGGCTTTCCCCATCGGTCTCAGGAAGCTTGGGGCCTCCACAAAGATCTATGAGAGTTGGACCTAAATCCAAGTGACTGGTTGGCTGCTTAATATTTTCATTTTTTCGAATGGTTCCAGGCAAAGCAAAAATCATTGGAACTCTTACAGATCCTTCGTAAAGGTTAGTTTTCCAAAACAGGCCTTTCTCACCTGCCATATCTCCATGATCTGAGGAATAGATCAAAAGGGTTTCCTGGAGACCAAGGGTTTGGTCAATGGTTTCGATCAATCTTCCAATGGCCCGGTCCATCCGCTCAATCATTCCGTAATAGGCTGCTACGGATCTCCTCACTTCTTCTTGAGTCACAGTGAAAACGTTTCTATTTTCATACCATTTTTTGACAGCAGGATGAACGCTTTGCTTAAATGACTCACTTTTTTCAATGGGAGGAAGGTTTTTGTAATAATAATCATAAAGATCTTTCGGAGAGACATACGGACAGTGAGGACCATACAAGCCCACGGTCAGGAAGAGTGGTTTTTCTGACTGCCAATTGACCAAAAACTTTTCTGCCTGCTCAAAAACTGCGCGGTCATACTCCAGGACATTGGAGTTTCCTGGTCCTGATTTTTTAAGGGAAACTCTGCTTGGTTCGTCGGCTTTCACCAGAGAGCCCAAATTGAAACCACCCCCAATGTAGGGGTTAGTGATGTCGCCCATGACCCTCCTCATAAAACCTTGCCGCTGATCATGCCCTTTAAAATGCATACGCCCGCATAACACGGTTTCGTACCCTGCAATTCCCAATGAATGAACAAAGGTCATTTTATCGGAAGGTAGGCTCTGGAAATTCGTAATCACCCCAGTCCTGGTGGGCAAAAGTCCGGAAAGCATAGCCGCACGGCTGGGAATACAAAGCGGTGAAGCACAGTAGTTATTTAACAAGGAGGTCCCCTGAGAAGCCAAACTATCCAAATTAGGGGTTCTAATAACGCTGTTTCCTTCAAATCCTGAGATTTTGGGATTGTGTTGGTCCGAAAGGATAAAAACGATATTTTTTAACAACATTAAATCTCTTCTACGCCTTTAAGATTGAGTTCTTCAGCAAAATGACAAGCAACCTGATGTCCGTGTCCGGTGTCTTGGAATACGGGCTCTTCTACCTTGCATCGGTCCTGGACATAGGAGCAACGAGGATGGAAATAACACCCTTTGGGGGGACTGGCTGGATCGGCAACATCACCCGTCAGGAGGATACGTGCTCCTTTTCCTCTTTTTCTTGGGTCGGGTTTTGGCACTGCTGAGAGCAAGGCTTCTGTGTAGGGGTGTTTAGGTTTCGTAAAAATCTCGGCTCTGGTTCCCAGCTCTACCAGCTTACCGACGTACATGACAGCAACCCGATCGCTTAGATAATCCACTACACTGAGATCATGTGTGATGAAGAGATAAGTTAGATGAAATTGATCCTGGAGATCCTGCATCAGGTTTAGGATCTGTGCCTGGATGGACACATCCAGGGCAGAAACCGCTTCATCAGCAATGATGATCCTAGGATTAAGCGCTAATGCCCGGGCAACGCCTATCCTTTGCCTTTCACCTCCGCTGAAAGCGTGGGGATAACGACGAATGTATTCTGGCCGTAAACCTACATTCCGAAGAAGTTCAACGACCCGGTCTTCGAGTTCGCTACCACTGGCGATTTTGTTGCGAAGTAGCGGCTCGCCAACAATCTGAAACACCGTCATTCGTGGGTTGAGTGAATGATAGGGATCTTGAAAAATCATACGGATCGCCTGCCTATAGGGTCTCAGGTTCTTACTATCCAGTGATGCTAAGTCTACAATGGTATTGTTCTCTTCCCGATAATTGATCATTCCTGACGTGGTATCATTAATCCTTATAATACAACGGCCTAAAGTCGATTTTCCACAACCGGATTCCCCCACCAGCGCCAAGGTTTCCCCATCCTGAATACCGAAGCTGACATCATCTACCGCTTTGACTTTCCCCACTTCCCTGCGAAAAAATCCTTTTGTGATAGGGAAATGCATTTTGAGTTTCTTGAGTTCCAATAAATATTTCGTGGTTACATCCTCCTTATTTGAGGAAATCTGACTCAATGTGCCTACTGACATTAGAACTTCTCGGAATGGATACTGGTTGATTGTTCCTTCTCTGCTCCGCCATAAAGCAAACAACGCACATGACTGTTTTCGCTCAAGCGAATAGCCGAAGGCTCAATTTGATCGCAAGTATCCTGCAAGAAGCTTTTGCAACGCGGGTGAAAATCACAACCTTTCGGACGGGCAAAGGGATGGGGTACCATCCCGGGAATGGGTTGCAGGCGTCCTCGATCCAAGGAACCAAGCTTGGGGATAGATTGCAGCAATTCACGAGTATAGGGGTGTTTAGGGTCATGGAAAATCGTATCTACATCTCCACTTTCAACGGCCTTACCCAGATACATCACCACAACCTCATCCGCAATTTCAGCCACTACTCCCAGGTCGTGAGTGATGAAAATGATGGTCATGTCCATGTCTTTCTGGAGTTCCCTGATCAAATCCAAAATGTTTGCCTGAGTGGTCACATCGAGGGCTGTTGTGGGTTCATCGGCGATCAGCAGGCGCGGTTGGCAGGAGAGGGCCATGGCGATCATGGCTCTTTGACGCATGCCACCACTGAGTTCAAAGACATAAGACCCGAGCCGGGTCTCCGCCTTGGGGATACCAACCCGTTGGAGGACATCGATTGCACGTCTTTTTGCCTCTTTCTTATCCGCATCGAAATGGAGCTGAATGGCCTCCATGATTTGATTCCCGATGGTATGGACAGGGCTCAAGGATGACATGGGTTCCTGGAAGATCATGGAAATCTCTTTTCCACGAATCGACTGCATTACTTTGCTTTGAGGTTTGAGCGCAGCAAGATCCAAAATTTCACCAGAATCACGGCTTAGGAGAATCTCCCCCTCCACAATCTTACCAATATTTGTGAGTAACTGCAGAATTGAACGGGCTGTGATCGACTTGCCACATCCCGATTCGCCTACAATACAGAGCGTCTTTCCACGGCGGACCTGAAAATCTGCTCCATCCACCGCTTTGACCACCCCTTCATCAGTGAAAAAATGGGTTCGTAATCCCTTGACTTCAAGAAAGACTTCGTTTGATTTATTCTTCATCTCCTCGTCCATTGTATCTTTGTCAGTGCTTTAGCAAAATCATTATAAGAATTTAAATTATGATTTGTATGGATCAGCGGCATCTCTGATCCCGTCTCCCAAAAAGTTAAGCGCCAACACAGCAATGACTACCGCTATACCCGACAAAAAAAGCCAGGGAGAAGTAGACAGCACTCGGACATTTTGTGCCTCTCTCAATAAAACCCCCCAACTGACAACCGGTGGTCTGAGACCAATACCGAGGAAACTAAGTGCAGTTTCTGCGATGATCATTTGGGGAATGGCCAGAGTCAGGGTTGCTATAATGTGGCTGGCAAATGAGGGAATCATGTGGAACACAATCACCTGCATTTCGCTGCAACCGTCCAATTTGGCGGCAACGACAAAGTCCTCGGTTTTTAAAGAATAAAATTTGCCCCGCACTGCTTGAGCCAGCCAAGTCCAACCAATCACCGAAAGAATGATGGTGATCATGAAATACACCAACTCCGGTGACCAGAAATCTGGAATAGCTGCAGCCATTCCCATCCATAAGGGAATGGTGGGCATGGAACGCAGGATCTCCACCAGACGCTGAATGAGCATATCCGTCGTTCCCCCATAGTAAGCGGAGATGCCTCCCAAGAGAACCCCAATCACCAGACTCAAGACAACGCCTACTAATCCAATAGACATGGATACTCGGGTTCCGTATATGATACGGCTGAACAAATCGCGTCCAAGACGGTCCGCCCCTAACAAATACATAGGGGCTTTGATGTCGACCGGCCCGATGAAGTGCCGCTCTAAAGGGATTAAGCCAAATAAATGGTAGGGCTCCCCTTTGACAAAAAAACGTACAGGGATTTTCTTTGTTGTATCTGTCTTGAAGTTGCGTTTCAACGACAATACGTCGATTTCCGTGATATAGTTGTAAACAAAGAGATCGAACTGAATTCCATCTTCAGTGTTTTCCCAAAAATGTAGGCTCTGTGGAGGAGCATAGGACAATTTAGGAATCTTACGTTCAGTGGTAAAGGGGGCGAGAAATTCGGCAAAAATCGCTACCAAATAAATGAGAATAACCACCACACCGCTAACCAAGGCTAACTTATGCTTGCGAAACCGCCACCAAGTGAGCTGCCATTGACTTGCAAAATTGATTCGGGACTCAGCTTCGTTTGGCAATGCTTTCGATACGCTATCCGTATTGGTTTTAAGTTGTGAGAAATTATCTTTTACAGTAACCATCAGCTGAAACGAATCCTTGGGTCAATAATTGCCAGCAATATGTCAGAGATGAGTGTTCCAATGACCGTCAGCACACTGAGCATCAAAATGAAACTGGCTGCCAAATACATGTCCTGCCCCATCAGGGCACGTAAAAGAATTGGGCCAGTGGTCGGAAGGCTCATTACCACTGATACAATCGTAGCACCGGAAATCAGTTGAGGCAGCATCCAACCCACTGTTGCCACAAAGGGGATCAGCGCTATACGCACAGGGTATTTGAGAATGAGTCTTATTTCAGAAAGCCCCTTGGCTCTCGCGGTAATGACATAAGGTTTTAGAAGTTCGTCAAGTAAATTCGCCCGGACGATCCGAATCAACGATGCTGTGCCTTCGGTCCCAATCACAATGATGGGGATCCAGAGATGCGACAACAGATCAAGGAACTTCGCAAAACTCATTGGAGCTTTGGCAAATTCCGGAGAGTAAAAGCCCCCGATGCTCTGGTCCAGATAGCGAAACCCAATATACATCAGAACCAAAGCAAAAAGAAAATTAGGGATGGCCAACCCTAAAAATCCCAATGCGGTGAACATGTAATCACCCATTGAGTATTGTTTGACAGCCGAGTAAATGCCGATCGGGATTGACATGAGACAGACAAATATAAACGCACCGCCCGTCAAGATTAAGGTGTGTCCCAGACGGTCCCACATCACACTTTCAACTGATCTGTCCCAAATGAAGGACTTCCCAAAATCTCCTCGTAAGATGATGCCTGTAACCCATTTCCAATACTGCACGACAGTGGGCTGATTGAGGCCGTAACGTTCTTCAATAGCTTCAATTGCTTCTCTAGTTACCCCACCACTCTCCATCATTTCGGCTGCAACCGTATCGGCAAAAGTACCGGGAGGTAAATCGATCAGCAGAAAGGAAATAAATGAGATAATAATTATTGATGGAATAACGTAAAGAAGCCTTTTGAGTATGTATTTACCCATGTTTTGCCTCAAACAAAATAAATCTTGATAAGTAATTCATTATTTATTTACATTTTCTGTATTAGAATAAATTCCATCCTGGGAAAGAAATTTTTCTACGATAATAGGCTTTGATTAATATACTTAACGTTGAGTATAAAGAATCTTTAAATTTTAAACCATCACAATAATTTGATCAGGAATTAGAACGAATCGCAAAAAGGTATAATGGGGATTTTACAAGTCAAGTGTTACATTCCGATTTGGGCACTTGTTTGAAGTTAAGGAATAATGAGTAATAGAAAATAAGATTCATTTTCTAAACATTTACCCATAGAAATATAAGTTATAGGTTTTTGATGTCAAGGAAAATAATCTTTTTACTAGTTGGAAGTTGTTGCGATTTTTTGTGCAAAGTATTGATTATGGTGGAATAGAAATTCTTCATTTCAGCTACAAAAAATCTTCGCTTGATCATTTAAAAATTAACCTCAGTAAGAGCTAAATCTTTAATAATATGAATATTTTCATTGATTTGTCATTCTGCTTAATGTACTCGGGGGTCTCCAGTGGATCAGACGGACCGTCGCGAACTTAGCCGACGTGAAACGGGATCTCGTCTTGAATTGAACTTTAAAAAAACCAAGATTCCTACCTTCGCACATTGACAACAACTTAAGGATATCTTTTCTAAAATCTCCAGCGGAGACGGGCCTCCATGCCTGTAAAAGAGATGGATACATCAACTGTCTTTCTCTTAAGTTGTAACCTGTGTATTTTCACAGGGAAGATAAGCTTTGCAAAAATATTGATAATTATTAACCTGTTGAATTTGCTAAATTTTTATGTAGAATTGAGTTTAATTAGGAAAGATTCGTTAAAAACTACAATCTTTACAGGCTGAGTTGTATCAATATCAAAAGAAATCAGGTTTTCTTGAGTAGTGGTACTTTTTTGTTATTTTAAAATGATTGAAGAAAAGGGATTGTTATGATTAAAGAATTTTTTGAAGGACACGATACGCGAGGAGAATGGCGGCCAAAATTTGCCGATTTGCCACCTTTGTTTCTTTGGCCCCTGAAACCCTTTAAAATCCTCAAGTGGATCATAGGTTTTCCAGGTTATCTTTTCCCCTGGAATGCTTTAATGATGGGGATCTCGATCGTTGTATGGTTCTTTCTGACTCCTGAATTGTCCCGCATGAAGACCTTTGAATTCGGCTGGGTCACCACTATTTATATTAGGAATGCCATGCTCCTCTTTATAATCGCAGGTATTTTACATCTTCATTTTTATACCCGTAAATCTCAGGATGTACGATACAAATACAATGACAAATGGCTTCGTAAAAACCATCCCGGTTTTTTATTCCGAAATCAGACCTGGGACAATATCTTTTGGAGCCTAATCAGTGGCTGTGGAGTTTGGAGTGCCTTCGAAATAGTGACTTTCTGGATGTTTGCCAATGGCTATGTACCTTATCTAGAATTCCGGAGCCAACCTTTATATTTTATTCTCCTCTTTCTTGCCATTCCTCTGATTCGTGATTTCCATTTCTATTTAGTTCACCGGTTGTTGCATTGTCCTCTATTGTACAAATCTGCGCATTACCTTCATCACAAAAACACACGCATCGGCCCCTGGTCTGGTCTTTCGATGCACCCCATTGAGAACTTGCTTTACTTTACCGGGGTCTTACTGCATTGGTTCCTCCTTTCTCATCCTTTGCATGCGATTTTTCATTTGCAACATGCAGGACTGTCCGCTGCTATTGGCCATACCGAGTTTGAAGTACTGGAGATGAACTATGGGACTAAGTTTCCAGGTCCAGGGAGTTACTATCATTATTTGCACCACCGACACTTTGAGTGTAACTATGGAGGCTCTCTGACCATGATTGTGGATAAGTGGTTTGGAACTTTTTACGATGGAACGGATGGAACCATTGAGGTCCTCAGTAGAAAAAAGGTGTGAATGCTCCAAATGGGCTGCATCTCGGGCTATTTACTGATCAATAAATGAGAACCAGATCCGATGTCCTCCCAAAACAAATATTCGTCTTCAAGGACAGCTTCTACTTTTTTCCCGTCAACAACAAGCATTCTGGATTGCTTATCTCGCCGAGGCACTCCTGCTTTTGCTGTCATATTTGAAGGGATGTTGATCCTCAACTCAAAAGGCTCCGCTTGACGATTCACTAAAGAAATCTCAATAGACCCGCGAATGGTGGGAACTATACCTGTCACCTGCTCGAGTGAACCAGGTTGGGGCTGGATGAGAACTCTACTGAAGCCGGGTTCCAATGGACGAACACCTAACAGGAAACGGGCAACAATATTGGCAGGTGCCGTCCCCCAAGCGTGATTCCAATCGAGATTGTTCTTATACTTCAGATCCCAAGCCTCCCAGGTAATTGTGGAGCCCGACTGGATCATGTTCCACCATCCACGATCATGCTGTGCCGTCATCAACTCTAGCGCATATTTATCTTCTCCGCTACGATAGAGAGCTTCCAGTAAAAATTGTGATCCGTACACGCTGCAAGCCATACCTCGTGATTTCACAAAAGACACGACTGATTGTTGGTACTCTTCAGGGACAAGGCCAAAAGCGAGCATAAACATATTGCTGTGGAGAGAAGCGTGATGGGATCCCTCCCCGTCAATGTACACTCTTCGTTCTTGATCAAAAAGCAGTCGGTTGATCGTCGCACTGACCATGGCTGCCTGTTTAGCAAAATTGGATTGATTCTCAGTGTGTCCAAGAACTTGGGCGATCCGTGACATCAATATCAACGCTTTACAATGAAATGCATTCACAACAGTATTGATGGCCAGCATCTCATGATGGTCGCGCTCTCCTTGGCCTCCTACCATTTGTTTCCCAGTGAACAATGAGTCAGAAAAAGATGCAGGAGGCCAATCGACAAGATCTTTGAGTCCGTGATCGAAAATGTAGCGACTATGGTAAAGATGAAGCCGTTCCTCAAACTCTCGATTACACTTTCTCGACGATGTACTGATCAACCCATCTTCACGTGCAAGGTCAATCAAAGTCTTAACCTTGAGGTCCTCATAGAAGGTCTCTAGTGAAATCGTTTCACCCGTATATAAGTAATCCGCCCAAGCCATAAGAATTGAATGAAGCTGCCACTCCGTTGGCCAGGTTGGGTATTGAATCAAATATTCATGTGTGTAGCGTGCAAGAGTGTATTCTCGATCCACACAGTAGTGCCCAAGCTGATTAATATAAGCATCTGCCTCATAGGGAATACGTTCTCGGTCACCATCCACATAAACACCGCAAAATGTTGTTGATTTGATACTATATTTGCAAAAATCCCAAACAGCATTGAGTATTTTGTTCGATGAGGTAAACGAGGAAGCCTTCTCGTCAAAAGGATAATGCACGATTAATTGGCGCACAGTTGAAGTATCAAGATCTTTGGCTACTTCGATTTCAGCATAACGGAAAGGGTATACCTCACCAAGATGACTCGGCATCTTGATTGCCCCTGGACCAGTGTTCCGTTCATCTTTTGGAATAGTGATTCGGCAGTAATTCTGGTTAGTATCGAATTTCTGTTCAATACGTATATAGCGAATACTTCCTGGAGGGGACCGGTCAATCCGTCCATCAGGAGAAAGATTTTCTCCTAGATGAACAACAATTGAATTGCGGCTTGAATCCTTCGGTATAGGGATGATCAACGTACCGAATGCCGCTTTTCCAAAGTCAACGAACAGTGATCCATCTTCAGTAATGCAGGATGTTGAAGGAGGTATTTCTGTCTGAATTAATGCCCTCCGTTTCGCTGTATACTTCGCATCCTTCATATTTTTCCCATTTGCTATCAAACACACTCCTAAATCTCTTCGACGCCTTTTATTGAGAGTTACATAGTTTTATAAACATTTTTTTCAAACCAGCATGACACGATTTCATCCTGATCGCAGCAAAGGATCTAGCTTCGAGACGTGAAAGATTCTTCGTAAGGGAACCTCCCCCAGATCTCAGAATGATTAGATTATAAATTAAGTGAGTCTCCAATAACTAGAGAATTTCGGCAAAATAGCAAGAAACATGTTAAAAGCCATAGAAATCTAGGCTAGATTAGAACCTGGGGCTCCAGACACGTTCGATCATGAGGAATCTATAAGAAAAGATCACCCAGGATTGGTCAAAACCCTGGATGATCAATCTATAAATTAATTATCAAAGAAAAACTGCTCAACTCCGACAGGAGAATCGCTGGGATATGACCAGCCGAGGATGAGAGTTTTAGGAACATTGCGAAAATTATTTTTAGCTAGCGTGATGGTCGGATTAGGAAACATAATACCCATCACGTGAAAAGTTTCCTCTACAATATCGAGGATTTCATCCATAATTCGCTTTTGTTCTGCTTGGCTGCCTGCTGCCGTGAAATCACGATAGAGGTCATACATTTTCTTGACTTCAGCCGGAGGTTCCTGTGCTTCCGGTGCGTCTTTATTTTGATTCCACAACGCCCATCGCGTCGCATGTTCCGATTCGAATGGACTGTTAGGAATATAAATACGAGGGTTGAGGTATAGATCTCCTCGTGTTCCGCCATCACCGTTCCAAATCACCAAATCATGTTCATTGGCAAAAATTTGTGTTGCGTGAAGTGATCGCTCTATTTCCTTGAATTGAGAATCAACACCAACCGCTCGCCAATTAGTTGAAACCAGTTCCGCGACATCCGCCAGCTCACCAGAAAGGGTTTCAAAGGAAATTCGGATCGGTTTTCCATCAGGTCCCAAGCGGATACCATTGGAGTCTCGTTTTGAGTAACCGGCTTGATCAAGAAACTTATTCGCCAGATCCTCACTGTACTCGATGTATTGATTCGCCATGGATTCACGGTAGTGTCCCGAACCTTTCAAAGGAGAAATATTGGCTGCTGTTCCAACACCGGCATACACAGTGTCGATTATAGCCTGTCGATCAATGGCATGTGAAAGACCAACACGAAATTTTTTGTTCTGGAAAATTTTACGCTTCACCATGTCTTTATGGTTTAGGTTCAGTTTGATAGCGGCTTCGTTTGCATAAGTGAACTTTGTTGGGACCAGGCGATAGTCACCTTTTTTCATGTTTTCAACAATAAGTGGCCTGTATTTTGGGGCAAACAAATGGCGCCACTGATAATCTATTTGGCCATTGGCTGCCGCAAGCGTGACCGCGTCCGCATCATTGAAGATCGTGTACTCATGATAATCGATGTAAGGCAACTGATTGCCTGCAGTGTCGACTTTCCAGTAATAAGGATTGCGTGTGTAGATCAATCTCTCAGTCGATGTTTGAGGACCAGTTGAGATTTGATAAGGACCCACCGTTGGGAATTCAGGATTGTAGCGTGGATCAGCTGTCGATCCATGAGAATTATAATATCCTCCTTTGATTCCCATAAGTTCTGGCCAGGTGGAAACACCAGCTTCTTTGACCAACTGATCTAGGTTAGTCTTGTTGTACCTTGGGTGGTACTTCGACAAAATATGCTTGGGATAGCGGTGAGGTTCTTGCCCGGATTCACCGATACAAAGCATTAAAGGGAAAATCCCATAGGAGCGTGCAAAAGTTAACTTGACCGTATAATCATCGATTTTTGTGGCTTTAAAAACCTTCCCGGCTGCTTGGAATTTATCACTGGGCGCATATTTCAAACCATACTCTTTGTTGCCAACCAAATCTTCTGCCCAGAACATGATATCGTCTGCCGAAAACGGAGCACCGTCAGACCATTTCACACCTTTACGTAAATGAAACGTAAACTCTGTCGCATCCGAGTTAATTTCAAGCTTACGCGCCAGATTGGGCTTCCAACCGGACATATCCAGTTTCCAACGCAATAACCCATCATGGTGTGTTGACTGCCGGTTGACAAGTCCCCAATCGGCAATAGTCTTCATCCCCTGACGCCAGGTTCCTCCATATTTACCAATACGCTCATGAGGCGTAACGACTAGAGGATCTAATGGAAGACGATTATTGACATTCGGCAATTTCCCATTTTTAACCATCTTAGCCAGCATTGGGGCTTCACCATAACTTTTTGCATAAATTGCGTTTGGAAAATAAACCAAAGACAAAAACAGTATCGTCAGAATTATTCTTTGTATATAACTTTTTCTCATATTAACTCCTAAATTAATTGTGAAAAAATAGTACGTTAATTTAAATAATTTAAACCGTAGATCATCCTAGATTTTAATGAACTACAAATCAGTATTATTTAAAATATTACCATAACCAACATATGGTAATCAGAATGAATGCAAATTTATACATTCTAAGTTCGAGTTTGTCAAGAAATAAAAACAGATTTTTTTAATTTTTAAACAATTTGAAAGATTAGTACTATGAAAATGTGGTTTTTCTAAAATTTAAAATGCATTATATTTCAAATATAATCAGTTAACTGCGAGCTAAAAGTTATAAGGATTATACTGTCTTGAGAAGATGTTAAAAATTTAAATATTGATTTTATTTAAATTAATTAATAAGTTCATTAAATATCATAGTTGAAATTATCTTGGTGTATTTGTCCTTTCTGAGCTGATAAACCAAAAATTTTTTCTTGACAAAAGAGCATTTTTAGCAAATAATTTAGTTTAATCATAAGCATCATTAATTGAATTTGAATTATATATTCATATATCAAAAATAACTTGAAAAACATTTATACTTGGAAAGCTGTTCCAGCAAAGCGTAACCTGACGGTTGCAGATTTACAGGCTTCTAAAGGAAAGAAAATATTTACTCAGGTTACTGCAAACAACGAAGAAGAGGCTCTAGCTGCTGGAGTTGCCGGAATAGACATGATTATCTGCAATGCGCACAATGTGGAAGCAGTTCGCCGCGGTAACAATGAGTTATTTCTGACTGCTGCTTTAGGACTTCCTGATTATCCTACTAAATCCGACGTTATAAACGGAGCTTTTAAAGCTCTAGCACTGGGAGCAGACGCCATCATGACTGCCCGCAGTATGTCTGTCGTTTCAATGCTTGCTAATGAGGATATTCCGGTCATGGGCCACCTGGGACTTGTTCCAAGAAAAAGCACCTGGACTGGAGGCTTGAGAGCAATTGGTAAAACTTCAGAAGAAGCGTTCGAACTTTATAATAAATTTAAAAAGCTTGAAGAAGCCGGGGCATTCGCGGTAGAAGCAGAGGTTATAACCTGCCAGGTTATGCAGGAAATTTCCAAAAAAACCAGTCTGATAACTGTTTCATTGGGATCCGGCAGGGGCGGTGATGTTATGTACCTTTTCATGCAGGATATTTGTGGTGAACAACCAACAGCTCCCCGTCATGCTCGTGCCTTCGCAAATCTATGGAAGTTGAAACAGCAAATTAAAGAGGATCGGATCACTGCCCTCAAAAATTTTCGGCAAGCTTCTTTAGACGGAAATTTTCCTTCTGATGCTGAAAGCACTAGTATTGGTTCTGAAGAATTCGAAAATTTTTTAACCATGATCAAATAAATAGGCTGTCCTAATTTTTAACCCTCTTAATCCAACTCTTAAAAGTGCTCAAAGCCCGACAATATGGGAATAAGGTGCTGTTGCAACCAGCATGAATATTTGATTTATCATCATTGTTGCAATTCCGGGCCTGATTGGTAATGTAGTCGAGTTGAAATTGAAAATTTTTTATATAAAATTGATACTATATTTTCCTTATGAATTGTTGGTCTGAAGATTTATTTTGAGTGAAACAAAAATTAACTGGTTCAAACCGGTAATTGAAAAAAAGGAAATTCGGGAATTATCCAAAAAAAATAATTTAAAGGGATTACTGCAGTTTCTGGGTTTTTTTGGAATCTTGTCAGTAGCAGCATCTGTTGCATACCTTTCAAGTGACACAAAATATAATATCTTTATATTTTTAGTTTATGGACAGTTGTATGGTTTCGTTTATGCAGCTCAACATGAACTGATGCATAAATCAGTATTTGAGTCTTCATTTTTGAATAAAGCGGGTCTTTGGGTATCAAGTTCCCTGCTTTGTCATGAAATGATCTACAATTACTACAGCCATTTGCAGCATCACAATTACACTTTGACAGAAGGCAGGGACATAGAGGGAAGACCATTTAACCGGCCTCCAAATATTTTTTTTGATACATTAAATTTATTTTTTAAGTACAGGGATCAATTCGACCATATCAAAGCAATCTTATTTCACACCCTAGGCAAACCATCACCAAATGCATTGCTGTTTGTTCCGAAATCTCACTTTAGAGAAATGTACTTTAATTCCAGGATACACCTGTTGATGGAATTTGGAATTATATCTTCATCAATAATCTTTCAAAGCTGGTTACCCCTGCTGCTGATAACACTTCCCCGATTTTATGGTGGGTTGCTGCATAACCTGTGCTCTTCTGCACAACATACGGGTTACCCTATGAACGTCTATGATCACCGCTGTAACACGAGGACAGTGATAATGAATCCCGTTTTACGATTTTTTTACTGGAACATGAATTATCACATTGAACATCATCTATACCCTTCCGTTCCTTTTCATGCTCTCAAGAAATTGCATAGTGAGATTAAGATGCAGTTGCCTAATCCTCAGAAATCACTGATTGAAGCATGGAATGAAATGATCCGTTGTTTAGTGATTCAGATGAAAACTCCATCTCACTTTATCATCCCTGTATTAACTGAAAAACCTAAACTGCGTCATGGATAAACGAACTGATAAAAATACTTCCTTCCAACCAGATGTTGATCCTCTACTTTTGAAGAATTTGATCCAGAAATCGGATATGCTGGGTCTGCTTCATTTCGCAATTTATTTCATTATACTTATTCTCTTGGGATGTCTCTCATTTGTGCTCCTGGGATCCACCTGGTTTTTTCCAGTGTTCCTGCTTTACGGTATAGTCTTTGCTTTCTCAGAAGCAGCAGCACACGAGCTAAACCATGACACGGTATTCCGAACAAAATGGCTTAATGTTGCCTCGCATTGGCTGGTATGTTTTTTATCGTGGAGAGAGCCGATATACAGTAAATACAGGCATTTAAGGCATCATGCCCACACTTCCGTAATCGGTATGGATCCTGAAGGTGAAGCAGTGAGGACCAAGAGTGTTCGTCTAACGATTCTTGAAATGTTTACGCGTTTTTTCCACGCACGAATTCATCTGGGAGCAATTGTCCGACATTCCTTGGGAAGGATTCATGAAACAGACCAAAAAATAGTTCCAAAGGGGATGATCAGAAAGATGATTCTTCAATCCAGGATTTTCTTTGTCGGTTACCTGACTGTTCTTGGATTGTCACTTTATTTTCAGACATGGCTTTTGATCCTGTTTCTTATACTCCCTCGAAGTTTAGGCACTTTTGTTCATGATCTATGTGCACGTACACAGCATACGGCTTTGGCAGTTAACAACCCGGATATAAGGATGACTACAAGGACAGTTTATTTAGGACCTGTTTTAAGATTCTTCTACTGGAACATGAATTATCACCTTGAGCATCACTTGTATCAGAATGTTCCATTCCATGCTCTTCCAAAATTGCATGAGACACTCAAAGATAAGCTCCCGGAAACACCATCTGGACTAATACAGGCATGGAAGGCCATTCTACCTGCCATTCTAATTCAGCAGCACAATCCTGATTATTTCCTGAAACCTGTTCTTCCTAGTTGAAGGCTGCTTCCTGTTACAAGAAATTTTTTCTAATGTTTGAAACAGCATTACTTATTATAAAAATTAATTTTAAAGGTATAAAATGAAGAAAACTGGAGTGATCGGCCTGGGTGACATGGGCAGCGGGCTGGCAAATAATTTGTTGAAAGCTGGATATGAGACATGGGGTTTCGATTTAAGTTCAGAACGAAATAAAGTATTTGCAGATATGGGTGGAAAGATAGCTTCAAATCCAGGTGAAGTCGGAAAGGAAGCAGATGCTGTCTTTGTGATGGTGATGAAAGGCAGTCAAGTCAGGGAAGTTATACTAGGCGAAAATGGACTTATCAATACAATGGAAAAAGGTTCAGTGATCTTACTGACTGCCACTATCAATCCAACTGAAATTAGGGAACTCTACAAAAATCTAAATGGATCCGGTATCAATTTGATTGATACACCGGTAAGCGGTGGATTCCCAGGAGCACAAGCAGGGACACTCACGATGATGGCCGCGGGTGACATGGAAGTGATGGCCGAATTTTCTGATGTAATGCAGGCAGTGAGCAAAAACATTCATCATGTTGGAACTGAGCCTGGAATGGGGCAGACGGTAAAAGCCTGTCTTCAGTCCCTGATCGGGTCCATCTTCAGTGCAACCTTCGAAGCATCCACACTCGCAGCAAAAGCAGGTTTAGAGGGCCAGGTTATATATGATGTTTTTAGTACATCAGGGGCAGGATGTGGAGTTGTAAAAACATCACTTGAGAACATCATTGACCGGAAGTTTGAGGGAACAGGCAGTCATATTTCTACAATGCATAAGGATTTAGGCATAGTCATGCAGATGGCCAGAGATCTGGGTGTTCCAATGTTTACTGCAGGTACGGCAGCACAACTTTTCCAGGCTGGAAAAACAAAGTATCCAGAAGGTGATAACTGGGTTGTTACACGGGTACTTGAAGACATTGTCGGTGAAGAATTAAATAGATAAATTTCTAAAGGAGATACTAATTATGAAAACTGGAGTTATTACAGACGGCATCAGCCGTGATTTTGAACATGCTCTCACTGTAATGGATGAGTTCAATCTAGAATATGCAGAATTACAGTTTTTGTGGGATAAAGAGGTAGGATACCTCGAATCCCATGAAGTAAAGAATGCCAAGGAATTACTTGATAAATACGGGAAAAAGGTTTCTAACATCTGCCACCACATCTTTGCAGGCATGAGAATGGATGAAAAGCCAGGTGGAGAATTACATAATACTCATCTGGACCGTCTCAAAAGATGCATGGAAATTGCGCATGAAGTAGGATCTCCCTGTGTCCGAATTCTTTCTCCAAAGAAAGAACAAATCCTTTTTGGTGCGCATGGCGCTGAAAAATGGAATGTTGCTAAAGGTGCATGGGAAAGACTCCTACCAATAATAGAGCCTGCAGTGGAGATTGCGAAGCAGGAAAACTTGAAACTGGTGGTTGAAACAGGAAACGGGACAATGATAAATTCATCCTGGACAGGAAGGAAACTTATAGATGATTTGGATGCAAAAGGAACTCTCTGGGTGCTTTGGGATCCGGCAAATAACGTCTGGTGCCATGAAACTGCTTATCCTGATGGTTACGACGAGATTAAAGATGGTTATATAGGACATATACATATTAAGGATGTTCAGGTAGACACTCCAAAGGCATTTCTTGAAGTAAGGGAGATGGGGAAAGGTCAGCTTGCTGATCAATTTAAGCCAATGGCGAATGCTTTGCGCGAAGATGGATATGATGGTGTAGTGTCTTTTGAAAGCGTCTACCATTCTGGGAATGACGATTTTGAGGCTGGATTTCGTATAAATATAAATAAATTCATTGAGTTGTTTAATTAATTTTAAGTCCAAAAAAATAAATTTTTTGAACCAAAATTAAATCATCCAAATATTTTACTGCAGGAAAATAAAAAACCAGTTCTTAAAGTATTTCCAGAAATCGGGTTTTGTTCCAACTGAACTTTATTCCGCACTATGGTTTTAAATGCAGCAATCTTTCACATTGTTCTTCAATCAATGTAGTAATCGAACTTTACAGGATTTCCCTCGAGTTCAACCATCAGTGCTATTTCCCGTTCAGACTGAAGTACCTCCAGCAGCTTGAGGGCCTTATCAACTGTATCCACAACAAATCCGTTAATCTCCAGGATTATGTCCTTTGGTTTCAATCCCAATTGTTCATATATACTTCCTTTTTTTATGTACTGAAACATGAAATATGGCTGTCCGTCTTTCTTGGTTGGAATAACCCTGGCATCATTCAAAAGCTGTCCAAAATATGCCAGTTGTTCATCAACCCATACTCGCTCAAAGTGAAAAGTATTCTCACTCTTTGTAGTAGTGGGTGCAAACGGAGCTCACCCACTAATTCTTCACAGTCAGACACACCTCCACAATCTTCCCATATTCTTGTAAAACTAAACTTTTGATGATACAATTCGGATTCTACCGATGATTTAATTTAAACCAAAACTAAAG
>Ga0310124_10000787_pt1 | contig 22374 bp, 16 predicted proteins | sample CB11b_AW_Bot5_MG_FD_203507 | JGI IMG/M metagenome (GOLD analysis project Ga0310124, IMG submission 203507) | Marine microbial communities from Western Arctic Ocean, Canada - CB11b_AW_Bot5 | ecosystem: Environmental > Aquatic > Marine > Oceanic | place: Canada: Western Arctic Ocean | collected... | reverse complement strand
TGCAGTGTGACTTTTCGGTTGAAGACGAAGTCGAGAAACTGGTCGCCGTGACCTTGGAGAAATACGGGAGAATTGATGTTCTGGTCAACAACGCCGCCGGCAATGTTACCAAGGCATTTGAGGAGACCGAAGCCACCGATTGGGACTGGGTCGTCGATACGAATTTGCGCGGGGTCTACTTGTGTGCCCGGCGCGTGGTTATAGAGATGTTGAAAAGCGGCGGTGGTGCCATCGTCAACATTGCCTCCGTGCACTCCATCGCCGGGCAGCCCGGCAACGGGCCGTACGACGCGGCCAAATGGGGCGTTGTCGGGTTGACGAAAACGCTGGCGGTCGAGTTTGGCACCCGTGGCATTCGCGCCAATGCCTTGTCCCCGGGCTTGATCGATACGCCGTCGGTGTGCGCGGGCCTCATCGCCGGGGGCGTGGATGCGGAGACGTGTCTCAACTCCTGGAAGTCCAATATCCCCATGGGGCGTATCGGCAAACCGGAAGAAATCGCCAATGCGGCGGTATTCCTGGCCAGCGACAAGGCCAGTTACATCACCGGTTCGAACATCCTTGTAGACGGTGGCATGACCAGTCAGTTGATCAGCCGGCCACAGTTTGAATCTGCGGCGATCGAATGAAACACCGGAAAAGTTCCGTGCTGCCCCGTGCTGCCGACATGTGCAGTAGAATGGCGCTTGGATAAGGGCTGATACCCCGGCGCCTGGCCGGGGTATCACTGTGGTGTTTACCACGTTCGCAGGATTTCCGCCAGACGGTCCACCACGAACTTGTGCGACACCGTCTGCGACTCGACCGTGACGCCGCCGAGGTGCGGGAGGATTACCACGTTGTCGTGTTCCCGCGACAGGGCGATCAACGGATGATCAACCAGATCATCACGCCATTCGCCGTCGATCACATCGGCCCCGAATCCGCCCACTTTGCCGCTGTGAATGGCATCGACCAGGGCCGTTTCGTCGATGATCCGTCCGCGGCTGGTGTTGACCAGGATGACCCCGTCTTTCATTGCCTGCAATCGTTCCGCATTGATGAACTGTTCGGTCTCCGGTCCAAGGTGTATATGAATACTGATCACGTCGGCGCGCGCCGCGAAGGCGTTAAAGTCCAGGTACTCCAGATCCGCAAGCGGTCGCAGCGGATGTGGATCGCAGCCAATCACGTTCATGCGCAGGCCGCGACCGTATTCTACCATCATACGCCCCAGGCGCCCGACACCGAGCACGCCCAGCGTCTTGCCGGAGAGCTGCATGCCGCGATAGATATCGCGGGCCCAGTGCCCACTGCACGCGGCCTGATTTCCCGCTGGAATCTTGCGCGCCGACGCCAGCATCAAGGCGAACGCCAGCTCGGCGGTGGCGGTGATGTTGTCCAGTAAATCATATTCCGTCTTGGTGCACCGCATCTCGATGCCGAATTCGGCCAGGGCCTCCAGGTCGAGATGGTCGAGACCGGTCGACGGGGTGTACACCAGACGCAGACGGCCTTGGGCGCCGTGTTCGATAATCTGGCGATCGATCGGCATGTGCAGCGTTGCCAGATAGACGTCATATTCGCCGATGTGATTGAGCAGGAACTCACGGTCCGGCGGTTGAATGTCGAGGTCTGCCAGCCCTGCCAGGGGATCGTAGACTTCGGCAGCAATGCCCGAGTCCCACATCGATAATACACGATAGAAGTTTTCCATTTTCAGCCTGCTGGTCAAGGAGATTTTTTTTTGCGGTCTGGCGGAATGAATATACCACTGTATCCCATCGGATGTAACCGCAGCGATATCCTCCTCGGCCCGTTATCCTGACGAAACCGAAGCGCAAGTTTTAGTCGTCAACCCCGCCAACTTCGACGACTGGCTGAACTGCCGCTGCAGGCGACAAACGAGACGGTGCGTTTTCGCAGCTACAACCAGGGCCGTGGCAAACGAAGTTGTCAGCGGTGTGTTTGGCGTTTCGCCAGTCCGTTAGTTGATAACGGCCCGCACATCCTGATTTTTCCCATTGCCGATGGACCGGTCCTTCCTTCCGAGAGTGCCACGATGATTCTGCGCTGGTCATACAGCCCCTTTCAACTCCAGTCGCTGATTTGATCCTTTCGTTAAAACAAATCGCCGGGCGGCGGCGGTAGGGGGTCGATGCGTTTCAGCACGTGGACGCCGTGCTGCTGGTAGATGATTTCGTATGCGCCCGAGGCCATTATTTTCTCTACCTGGGCGCGGACGACAGATGGATTAGAATTCCAAAACCGCTCCTGATAGACATGGTAGTCAGTCTCAAAATAGGGATCGAACTGGAAGCGCCGCGACAACCTGCGATCCAGGAATTGGCAAATGCTCCGACCGTCGCCTGTAACCGTGGCATCGGCCGGGATCAACTGTACAATGTCGCGGCGGGCCAGGTAGTTTTGCATCAACTGATTGTTTGGCGGCACGATGCCCACGTTCTGTTTGGCCCACGGAAACAACGATAGAAACAAACTTGCATAAACCGCCGCAATTAATGCGCCGGTGATCGCCGCACCGGGCTTGATCCTGCGAATCCAGGCGCAGCTGCGGTCGTACCGAGCCTGTAACCGTTGCCAGGGCAGGGCCAACGGTTCATCTCTGCGGCTGATACCGCGAATCAGAGCCAGAAATAGAATGCCCATCGTGCACACATGGTAATGAAAGGCGATGCACTTGAACGGCTGCCCTTGGTGCAACCAACTCATTCCCAGGACCGGCAGCACTGCGATCGCCACCCGTGGTGCCAGCAGACACATACAGCCCATCGGCAAGAGCAGTTCCAGCACCAGAGAAAAATTGGCAGGCGCGAAGAGCAACGAAAAAAAAGATCCCGTCTGGGTAAACGGTGCCAGCACAACGTCGCCCAGCGAGCTGCCCAAAGTGCTGTAACCCCGCGCCATGTGGTCGTATGCCGACTGGCTGTGCCATGGCATGAAGACGAAGGAAATCAAGACAAAATACAGTACGCCGCCAGCTGCCATGATGGCTCCGGTTCGCCAGCGTCGGTGCAGGGCCAGCATGATCCCGAGGCCGACGATGTAGATCGCCAGATATTCCTTCATGCTCAAGCCAAGCACCAGCAGGATGGTCGCGGGGACATGGCGGCGTTCGAGCAGGCAGTAGCCGCCAGCCACAAAAAACGGCAGAGCCAAAGTATTCGGGTTGAAGCCGTACGAGAAGTTGTAGGCAATCTGCGACGTCGATGGATACAGCAGGTAACAGATTGCCAGGGCCAATGAGCTCAACGCTGACAACCCGTGGCGCCGAGCCAAAAACATCAGTAATAACGAGGTGCCGCCCAGCACGATGGTTTGCGTGAGGATCAGGAATTTTATCGTTGGTAAGCAGGCGAACAACGGTAACAGCAGGATCAGGCCGGGGCTGAAATGCCCCCAAAACGGCGGTAACTCCGAATACACCTGCAGGTAGGCGCCATACCGTACAGAGTTCAACAGCCGTTTGTAATAGAGACCGATATCCGAGTAGCCAAGCAACAAACGCTCGTGCATGGCTTCAAGGAAAAAGCTCATCCAGTATACGAAATAAAGGCAGGCAAGCAACGCCAGGATCCACGCCACCACCGTCGGCAGGCGGAGGTTGGTCTCGCGCGGACAGGCCTGCACGACGCGAGTCGCACACAGCCCCATCAGCAGCATGCTGGCGTACAGCGACAGCATGCCACTGGACAAACCCAGCAGTAAAAGGGCGCCGTTACCGCACAAGATTGCCAGCGGCCACACCGCTCGAGCCAGGCCGCCGAAAGACAAACCGCCTCGACTGAGCGCCCAACCCCAGAGGCCGGCGTGAAGGCCCAACATCAAGTACAGTGGGTACGTTCGCTGGTTGTCGGTGGCGCGCGCCAGGTGATGGAGCACCTCGAAGGTGAATCCTTCGTTTTCCATGACGGCTGCGATCAACCCGACCACTGCCAGCGCGACAAAAATCGCGTGCCGCAGTTCAATGGAGTTGCGCACCGGTGGTGCACCGTTGTTTGGTTTATTCGGGTTCTTTGACATTTGAATCTAACCGTTTGCGCTGCTCGCTTCTGCCACGCACCAGGCAGGCCGTCTTGCAAGTTCGACTATCCCTTGCCGGACAGGGAACGCCCATCGGTACTTTACAGCGCCGAATCGGCACAGAAATCCGCTGCGCCACAAATTCGGAAATTGACCGTCAGGCCTCTCCAGCCTTTAAGTCCGCGCATTCGCAGCTAAGATAAGCCCTCATATGATTGCCATTGACCCGCAGGGGATTGGGGCAAACCTGCTTTTTATTCTTGTCGTTTGAAGGGCAACCGGTAGTTCAGGCTCGCTGGATTACAAAATATGAAAAGCAGGGCTCTAATCCTTCTCGGTCCGTTATCCTGACGAAACCGAAGCGCCTTTTTTCGACTGTTTTTCCCCGCCATCTCAAATCGTGCAGAATTTCGGCTAAATTCCTGTTCAACAGGAGTCACAAATGGCAAAAAATCGTCTGGGCAATGCACGCCGCAATACCGGGGCTACGAAGCAGTTGGCTTTGCTCGGCGGCAAACCGGTAGGCACGGTCCAGCAGCCGGTGTATCCGTACTTCACCAAGCGCGCCTGCCAGCGCGTGATGAGGATCATGGAGGAAGGCCGCGTCCTGGGCTTCTCCCGCGACGTGCCGGAGGTGCGCGAGGCGGAGGCCGCCCTGTCGCGGCACCACGGTGGCCGCCACGTGCTGACCACAAGCTCCGGCCACAGTTCCCTGCAGATGGCGCTGGCCGGACTCGAAATCGCTGATGGCGACGAGGTCATCACCACGCCCTACTCCTGGGGGGCGTCGGCCGCCTGTATCCTGCATCAGAATGCCATACCCGTCTTCGCCGACGTCAACAGAAACACCGGCCTGATCGATCCGAAACAGGTCGAGGCCAAGATCACCTCGCGGACCCGCGCCATCTTGCCGGTGCACATGTACGGGCATCCCGTGGATATGACTGCCATCATGCGTATCGCCACGCGGCATGGCTTGGCGGTCGTCGAGGACTGCAGCCAGGCACACGGCACGACATGGAAAGGCGTCGGGGTCGGCAATTTCGGACACGCCAACGGGTTCTCCTGTATGGGCGGTAAACAATTAGGAGCGACAGAGGCCGGCTACATGGTGACGCCCGACCAGGACGTCTACTGGCGCGCCTGCCTGCAGTGCCAACACAATGCGCGTTCGACCGAACCGGATTTCTCCGATGCGTTGCGGCCGTATATCGATTCGCTGATTTACACCCATCGCATTACAGCTGTGGATGCGGCGCTGCTGACCGAGCAACTGAAGAAACTGCCGCGCGAGATCGACGCGCGCCGCCAGAACATTGCCACCCTCCGGTTGCTGCTTGCCGACTCAAAATACCTTGCCTGGCCGAAACACAGCAAGCACGGCAATCCCTCGTATTATATGTGGTCGGTGCTGTTTCGTGCGAAGCAGGCGGGCGTCCATCGCGACACCTTTCTCAAGGCGCTGCAGGCGGAAGGGCTGGCCGCGACCAGTTATTTGCCGGCGCCGATCCCGAGCTGGCCGCGTCTGCATTGGCAGACCTATAAGGGCCCGCGCACGGTGTGGCACGAGAACCTTCGTCGCGCCAAGGTCGATTACCGCAAAGATGCAGTTCCCAATACCGAATACGCAATCAATCACGGCATTCAGTTGATCTTTCGCTTCTACAAACCGGCAGCGAAGGTCATGCAGCGGATTGCGGACATCATCTACAAGGTCGAGTCGAACATTGATTCACTGCGGCATTATGAGCGAAATCCGCAGCCCTACGCCAACGTTAAACTTCATACCGGCACCGCGTATGCGCCTCCTTCGCCATCGGGTGTCAAAAGGAGGCTGAAATGATCTCTCCGAAATGGTTCCTGTCCGATGAAGACAACAGCTTTTTCGACGTCGAGCTCAACGACTTTGTCCCGGATAAAATCTTCGATGCCCATATGCATCTGGGCCACCGCAGCGGCTACACCAGCGACACCCACAACGACATGGTCGCAAACACCCCGGAAGTCGCAGACATGGCCTCCTACCGCGATCATCTGCCGTGGATCCTGCCCGGCCGCAACGTCACAGGTGCCAATGTTCTACCGTCGACCATCAGCGGTCACGATCGAGAGAAAGGCATCGAATTCGCTGCCGGAGAAGCCGCGACCGACGATGGCAGCGGTTCCAGTGTCGTCGTTCATCCGGCGATGAGCACCGATCAGCTGCGCGACGAGATCGATCAGTTCCGGCCGGTCTCCTTGAAACCGTACCATATGATGGCGGCGCGGACGGATACGCAGCAGTCGATGATCGAAGAGTACCTGCCGGAACCGCTGGTAGCCGTGGCCCATGAGGCGAAGCTGCCGGTTGTCGTTCACCTGGTGCGGGACAAGGCGCTGGCGGACGAAGGAAACCAGAAGACTATCCGCCACTATTGCACGACTTATCCCGACATGCAGCTGGTGCTGGCGCATTGTGCCCGCGGCTTCAACCCGGGACATACGGTGCGCGGTATCGGTGCCATTGCCGGACTCGACAATGTTTTCTTTGATACCTCCTGTGCCTGCGAGTCGGGCAGCATGGTTGCGATTCTAAAGACCTTCGGTCACACAAAAATGATGTGGGGATCGGACTTTCCATTCTGTCATTTCCACGGCCGCTGCTTCGCTATCGGTGATTTCTTCTCGTGGGTTTTCGACGATCAGCTCGAGTTCGGCGTTCACACAGTCGGCGACCGGCTGGGATTCACATTCGTCAGCCATGAGTCTATCCGCGCGATCAAGCTTGCCTGCGGTGCCTGCGACATGAGCCAAGAGCAAATCGAAGCGATCTTTCACGACAACGCTGCTCAGCTGTTCGCCCGGCGGTGAGAGCCGGGTCGAGAGTGGTCACCGGAAAACGGGACGCTAAGTTACTCGGTCAACAAAACCCAATTCGGCCGATGCCGGAGGAACTACATTGAACACCGATCGCCCCTCACTCAACGAAGTTCGTAAGAAGCTGCGCATCAATTGGTATCGATCCCCCCTCGCGCCGGACCAACTCCGGGAGCTCGCGTTACGCAGTAACCTGAGAGGCGCTTTCCAAGCTGTCGGGCACATCGGATTGTGGGCCTGCACCGGGGCGCTCACCTGCTATGCATTCACCCGGGGTGCCTGGATCGCGTTTGCTGTGTGCCTGTTCCTGCACGGCACCATCGGAACATTCTTGAAGGGCATCTCCGTGCATGAACTCGGTCACGGTACCGTTTTTCGTACGAAGAAACTAAACGGCCTGTTTTTGCGGATCTACAGCATTGTCGGTTGGTGGAACTTTTACGACTACGCAATGAGTCATACCTACCATCACCGGTACACATTGCACCCGGATGGCGACCGCGAAGTTGTACTGCCTCGTCATCCGTCCTTGAGATTGCTGTATTTGCTCCAGTTGTTTACGATCAACATCACCGGCGGCCTCGAGTCAACCGGCATCATCCCGACAGTCAGGAAGACTTTGATGACGGTTTTTAACCGTTACGAGGACGAGTGGTTGATCGCCTTGTATGCCGATCAACCGGGGGAGCGTGTCAAAGCCGTCAACTGGATGCGCTTTGTGCTGCTTGTCCACATTCTTGTAGCTGTCGCTGCCATTGCCTCCGGCTACTGGATCGTGATCATTGTTTTTTCCTGTCACATGTTTTTCGGCAACTGGCTCAAATACTTCGTGGGCCTGCCCATGCATTGCGGGCTGCGCGACAATATCCCGGACTTCCGCCTGTGCGTACGTTCGATACGGCTCGATCCGATCTCGGAGTTTCTGTACTGGCACATGAACTGGCACACGGAACACCATATGTTCGCAGCAGTGCCGTGTTATAATCTGTCTAAGCTGCACGAGGTGGTCAAGGAGGACATGCCCGTTCCGCGCACGCTGGTTGGTGCCTGGCGTGAGATGCGGGAGACTTGGAACCGGCAGAAGGATGACCCGGACTATAAGTTCAATACGCCGCTCCCGCCGTCGGCCCATCCGGCAGTGACTGAGGTGTCAATGGTCACGGAAGGTGACGAAGCGGAACCGATTGCCACCTCCATCGGCGATCTTGCACCGGACGCGTTGGCGTGATTGCCCGGATTCGGGACAACACTCGGCGAGGCGGTCGAAGCGGCATGAAGGAATCGGCCCGCCGGGCCGTGGCACCAGTGATGCAGGATTCCTGAATCCGGGATACGCTTTCCGGCTGATCCTCCGGCCGCTGCGATTCCTATTCTGTCGGTGACCAGAAGAAACCGCGGCGCAGCATCCCGCCTTGTTCCGCTTTGTTCCAGACGCGAATGGCGATGGTGTTGCGGCCGGGTTTGACGGCCCTGGTGATGTCAACGTCGAACTCGTGATTCCACCACCACCAGACTTTGTGCGGCTCGTGGTGCATGTACTTGCCGTTGATCCACACCCAGCCTTCATTGAATATACCGCCGCTGTGAAAGTTGATCGTCTTGCCGACAAACGCCTTGTCCACGTCGAAGGTGCCGCGATACCAGCCATGCCCGTCGTAATGGTGGCCCTTCGCGTCGAGCGGCGGGTCCTGGCCGTCCCAGATATAGTGCGTGTTCATTGGTCTCCAGTCGTCGTCGTCGAAGTCCGGTGCGTACCATTCCGCGACGACGCCCTCTTGAAACGGGTCGCGCTTGAACGCCATTTCGAGCGGCAGGTCGGCAACCTTTGTGCCGGTTTCACCGTTGGTCATCGCCGCCAGTTCCTCGTATCGGAGCAGGCGGCCGCGGGCGACGAATGGCGGCGGCTTCTCGACGGCCGGTGAGTCGGGATTGTCGGGAAAGGTCTCGGAGATGAAGAATGAGTAGATCTCGTGCAGCTCGGCCTGCAGGTCGAACATGCGCCGGGTCTGGCGCGCCGCCTCGGCGTAATCGAGGTTCATCGCGGCCGCCTCCATGTCGCCATAGGCCTTGAGGTGATCGGCAATCAGCGACACCGCCTCGACGCGCCCGCGCTGCGCCGGCGTCGTCTCAGCCGCCAGCGCCGAGTCGATGTGATGGCGAATGCTGCTGCTGAATGCCGAGGTGTAGACGCTGTTGAGGAGAAAGTCCTCGTGCGGATGCAGCGGTGACTCACCCAGGTGCGTTTCCACCGCATCCCACCAGGCCCGCACGTGTGGACCGGCAGCGGTGCCGAAGAAGGTGTTGTAGAAGTCCGCCTTGAGCGCCTCGACATCTGTCCCGGCATCCCACAGCAGCCTGGCCGTCGTGTAGAAGCTGGTCCAGGTCTGCATCCATGCCTTGCGACCCTCGCCCTGGAAGCCTTTGATGTCAATGTCCTTGTACAGGGGGATGTTGACTGTGACGTTGGCCGTCTGGCGCTCCGGCACGAACAGGCCGGTGAGAAAGTCGGGGTTATAAATGTAAAGGTAAATATGGGCCGTCTGCCGGCGGTACTGCCGCAACATCTTGACGAACTCCTGGCGCCGCCAGCAGCTCGGATGATTGTTCGGATGAACTGCGCAACAACTGATCGGCGCATACAGGACCGTCATATTCGGCAACAGTTCCACCCCTTGCGGCGGCATTTCCCGCAGTGAATAAGCCATCGTTGCGACAAACTTGTCGGGAAACTCCTTCGCCATGTCTCGGGCAAAGGTGTAAAACTCCTCACTCATCTGCGGGCCGTAGACGTAATGGTTGTACTCGAACTTCTGACTGGCCTTATCACATTTTTCGCAAAAGCAGTACGGCGAGCCATCCGGCGGGCTGATGCCGAAACCATTGCTGGAAATGCGATGTGGGTTCGGACCTTGGGCATAATGTTTTTCGGCGAACGCGGTCTTGATATTTTTCAGGCTCTCCTTGAGCACGTCCGGATTCGACAGACACAGCATGCTGTGGTATTCGCTGGTGGCTTTGTGGCGCTGGCCCTTTTTGTCCATGGAAAAATACTCGGGATGCTCGTCATAGTATTTCGCCATTGGCAGCAGCAGGCCGAGAAAACCGTCACCGACGACCGGGTAGGTGTTCTCCAGCCGGGACGACATACCGACCTTCAGCCGCCATTCGGCATAGGTCTCAAATTCCTCGGGTGTGGTCGGCACCCAGCCGGGATTGAGGCCGATATAGCGCACGGCAAAGTCCGGTCGCGACAGGACATCGAGATCCGGCACCGTGATGGTCTTTTGCTGCGGCACAACCTCGCCCCAGTCGCCGGGAAAATAGAAGCGGCAACCCAGCTCGTAAAGAAAAGCGTAGCCGCCGTACAAGGTGCCGTGATACGGCCCGTCGGAATTGCCGCCAATGAAAATGGCGTTGCCCGCGGTCTGCAGAACGTAGCCTTCCTCCTCGAAAGCGTCGTCGTGGACGGTGGCGTTGTGCCCGGACGGGATGGCTATGCCCTGCGCTGCCGCGGCGCCGGTGTGGCCCACATAAATGCTGATCGGCTGCCCGGTGTCCTCGCCTTCGGTGACGATCGGCAGGCGGGCGCCGCTCATCTTTTCGATGTACGACTGCACAGCCGCGCCGGCCCGGCGCGCGTGGTCTTCGTTTTGGGCCAGAACGATAGCGGCGCGGGCATTGCCGTTTTCGACGATGGTCAGAGGTGCGCCGCAAGAAAAACGGGCAACCGCAACTAACAGGGCGAACGTGAAGACAATAAGACGCATAATATCCTCGTGTTGTTTTACTTGAAACCGAGCGAAACTGTAACGCTGCAACCCTGTTACGTATACTTGCAACCCGGAATCTTGCAATAGCAGGGAAGATCCTGTTGCCAGATCCCTGATTTATCCACCTTTCCAGCAGTACTGTAACGGTTGCTGTGACGCGCGAAAATGCGCCGCGCCGCAAAAGGAAGGTTTTTCGGACATGACACCCATCAGCAGCCCAACCGCCTACGAGCGGACCACTGACTTCTCCCAGCCGCTTGACGACTGCTGGGAAGTCGTACCCGACAAGGACTGGTCGTTCGAGACAAGTCCCGGGAACGCCCGCTTTGAAAGCCGGTCCGAGGGGAGGGCGGAGATTTATCTGAGACCATGCGCAATGCCCGGTGACACGGTCGAGATCCGGTTGCTGCCCGGGGCGCCGCGTGCCGGCATGTTCACCTTCGGGTTCCTGGCCGGTTTCGAGCACATTCGTGTCGAGCTCGACCTGACGCGTGGCGAGCTCACGGTCCACACCCATGAATTCCACAAGCCGCAACCGCGTCTCGCGACGAAGACGCAAGTCGACTTTGACCGCGTCCGTCTCGTTTGGGAAAGCGATTACCTGCCGCAACTTCCTTTCAAGGGCAGTCGCATCTCGGTAATCCTCGACGATCAATGCGCCGCGGTCGTCGAGCAGATCGATTTCCTGCCGGAAAGCCACTGCATGTTCGGCTTCAACGGGCCGCGTCCTGGTCGATCTCGGGGCCGCCGCGACCCAGGCCTGAGTACACGCACGTCGGCATCTGGCAGCACACGAAACCGTGCACGCGCGACAGCGTTGATTCACTGATCAACGGCGTTCGAAAAGGCGCCGAGGCCGGGGTGGATATCCTGGTGACGGCGGAGACCTCGCTTACCGGCCTTCGGCCCGAGGATCCGGAACTTGACGACCGGGGCTTGATCCAGTCGGAGCTAAAGCGGTTTCAGGAGGCCGTGGCACAGACCCGGGGCGCGCCGTACACTTTGATCGGCTACCCCGCCTGGATCCCGGGCGACCGGGTGGAGGGTGCCACCTGCGACTTCGTGAAGATCAACCGGCATCTTTTCGTCCGCCCGGATGGCTCTCTCGGCCCGCCAATGGCCAAGGTGCACTCCTGCGAAGAGGGTATGTGGCATGGGCGGCACTATAATTTGCAGCGCGTCTGTGGTGTGGAGGTGGCGATGGGGGTGTGTCATGACATGAACTATAGCGACACCTGGGGCACCGGCGTGATGGCCGGTGCCAGGCTCTGCCTCCATCCGGCCGCCGGCGGCCCGCCGGCCGGCACGATCGACGAGATCAGACAGAGAAACACCGAAGGGCACGGCTCGGCAATGGACGCCTTCTGGGTCCACGTCAACGCTGCCGGCGGATCGGCGATCTACTATCCCCGTACAACTGCCCGGCTGCAGGAGCGAATCGTCGCCGCCACAAAGGATCTCACGAAACACAACCCGAGCTACCCCGAGTACGCCTCTATGGGCGATCAATTCGCACACGCACGGATCAGGCTATACGACGCCAACGGCAGCTTTCCCCTGCGTACGCTGCGCGCCGGTTCCAAGGCTTACGAATGCTGGTCGAAGCTCATCCCCGACATCGTGGACGTCGACACGGATGTTTCCGAATGAACGGCTCGATCAAAAAAAAGTTCTTCAGACCATAGCCGGCTTGCTTGTGTAGCCAGGGAGCGTGCGCATTCTGCCTGCTTGTGCATTTCTTACCAGTAAGAGCAGTCTGGATCGTACGGCCAGGTGTTGGACCAGTTGGTTGTGCCACCGTACATCTTGGCGCGCCGGCTTTCCCCATGTCCGTCGATGGCGAGCATGTTGGTCACGGTTTTCTGGGTATGGCGAAACATATATGAATGCTGCTGGTTCGGCCCGCCGCCGTCACTGAAAAAGTGGTTGGTCATGTCGTCTATAGTCCCCATATAGTACGGTTGTTGCCAACCCCACACCTGGTTCGGACCGTCGGCGAGATAAAGGGCATCCGAGGGGGAGACGTTGGCCGACTGATAAATGTTCTGTCGCGACACCCAGCGCGCTTCATTCCAGCCGCCCGGAACACACGGATAGGGGCTGACTTGCGCCATGACCGCATAGCTGGTGAATATGTACTCATTGTCGAACAGCGTCGTTTTGTTGCCGCTCCAAAAAGTGCTGCTGCCTCTCGAGACGAAATCAGTCGGATATTCACCCATGCATTTGAAGACTTCCCAACGTCCGTTCGTACTGCCCGCGCCGATGTTATTAACATGCGGACCGAAGTCCTCACCTTCTGTACCGACATAACCGGTGACGCCGATGACGCGAAAAAAATTGCCGTATGGATAGTGAAGGTCGTTCGACTGCCCGCTACTGGTATTTTCCATCGACCCGAGATGCGGCATGGCTTCATCGTTGTCACCGATATAGCCCAACACACCAATGCCGATCTGCTTGAGACTACTCAGGCAGGTGATTCTTACAGCCGAGTCCTTGGCGTTATTCAGTGCCGGCAGCAGCATGGCAATGAGAATCGCGATGATCGCGATCACCACGAGCATTTCGATCAATGTAAATTCTCGTGCATTGCGGCGTTGCATGGAATATTTATTTGGCTTAAGAGTGGCGTGAGTTGAGGTGCAGCGGACAGTGGTGCTACCATACAGCAAGGCGTCTGTGTTCGCCACCGTGTATGGCCCAACTGTCCAGAACAGTAAACGCGATGGCGCATCTGTTTGTATTCAGTCCCGATGCGAGATAATACTACGACCCAATACCCGCACTGCCCAGAAAAAAAAGTAGTCCATGACAATACCAGACACAGGCGACCGTCGCACGTTTCTTACTTGGCGAATCTGGCTGACCTATGGCGTGCTCACTATCGTCGGCATTCCGTGGTACTGGCCGGCAGAGAGTGACACGCGGTTGTTCGGTGCACCCGCCTGGGTCGTGACTGCGCTCGTCGCCAGCCTCGCCGCCTCGATTTTTACCGCCGTCCTGCTGCGCCGCGACTGGTCAGAACCCGCCGCTGAAACGAACGAAAATCAGCCGCCCGGTTCGGAGCCCTCATGAATCTCGCGGTCGTTTCCTTCGGTCCCGGCGCACTGACCTTCATCGCCATTTACCTGCTGTCGCTCATCGGCATCGGCTGGTGGAGCTATCGCACCCGTCGTGAAGATACGCTGCGAGAATTCTATCTCGCCGGCCACGGCTTCGGTTTACTGGTCCTTGTCCTTACCCTCTACGCGACGCAGTACAGCGGCAATACGCTCCTGGGGTTTACCGGAAAATCATACCGCACCGGGTTCTCGTGGACGATGAGCGTGCATTTCATGACGGCTATCGTTGTCTGCTACCTGATCTATGCACCGCGCCTCTATGCCCTGGCACGAAAGCGCGGTTTCATCACGCCGACAGACTACCTGCACGACCGTTTCAACTCGCCGGCGATCAACGTCACAGCGACAATCATCATGGTCGTGGCGCTCGCCAACTTTCTCCTGGCGCAGTTGATGGCAATGGGGCGGGCCCTCGAAGGTTTCAGCGCCGGCACCCCGCGGCAGGCGTTTATCTACGGCGTCATAGCGCTGGCCCTCATCATGGTCATCTACGAAAGTCTTGGCGGCATGCGCGCCGTTGCCTGGACGGACGCTGTTCAAGGCATCGTCCTGCTTCTTGGCTTCGCCCTCGTCGTCGTCCTCGTGCTGCAGAAGTACGGCAGCCTCGATACGACAACTACGACGATCCTTGCCTCCGAAAACCGTGCCAAGGCGCTGCCGCCGGATGCCGCAAAGTGCCGGGAGTGGCTGAGCTACATTCTGCTCGTCGGCATCGGAGGCGCCCTGTATCCGCAGGCGATCCAGCGTATCTATGCCGCCAATTCGCAACGAACCCTGCGCCGCAGCTTCTCGCTGATGGCGTTCATGCCGTACACTGCCGCGCTGGTGGCGCTGATCGTTGGCGTCACAGCCCTCGCCAACATCCCGGGGCTCACCGGTGCCGAGGCCGACAAAGTACTGACCGTCGTGCTCGGAGAGATCCAGCAAGACTCACGGCTGGGGTATTGCCTGGTCACGGTGTTGTTCGCAGCCATCCTCGCTGCCGTCATGTCGACCGCGGATTCGGCGCTGCTGTCGATCTCGTCGATGGTGACCAAGGACTTGTATGGGCGATATGTCGATCGCAACGCGAGAGAACAGTTCCTCACGAAATTGGGGAAGATTGTTTCGTGGGTTCTGGTGGCGATCCTGATCATTGTTGCCATCAGAATGTACGACTCGGGAAAGAACACGCTGATCAAGCTGCTCGACCGAAAGTTCGACTGGCTCGTCCAGCTGGCGCCCGCCTTCTTCATCGGTATCCATTGGCGGCGCATGCGGTCGGGACCGGTGTTCTACGGCATGCTCGCAGGATTGGTTCTCGCGGTTGTACTCGCAATGTGCGGGCATGGCAAGATCGCCGGCTTTCATGCAGGCTTGTATGGTCTGGTGCTCAACCTGTTGATCGCCCTCGGCGGTTCGCTTCTCCTGGCGCGTCGGCCGTCCATTCCGCAACGCTACAGAACTGCCAATCCTTGAGAGTCAGGGGCGCCGGCAATACCACCTCGCCGTCCACCGCTCGGCAGTTTGATCAGGCCCGGAAAATAAGCGGGCCGGCTCGGCACATGCGGAATTGGATTAGTGTAAACAACGTGGGGATCGACAACGGCAATCATCAGGGCATATCTGGTGCAAGGGTGGAGGAATGAGATTCGGACAGTACGTTGATTTTGAACCAGACCAAGTTCGGCTGCTGCAAGCGCCAACGCACGTTCAGTCAAGAAGAACCAGCCGATGTCAAGACCTACCGAAACACTGGGTTCCCAGTTGAAACTGATCGCGGAGAAATTTCGTATAAACCAAAACTTTTCCGACTGATGAATTCAGAATCTCCCTGCACAATTGATGTTGCTTACGGCGACGACCGCGGCGCCGGCCTGCCGGTTTCGCTCGGCGTGCCCTTTGCGCAAGGCCAACTGACAGATACCTCGAACCTGGCCGTCACAGCGCCTGCCGGCAAGCCACGGCCTTCCGCCTGTCGGCCATTGGTCCATTGGCCGGACGGCTCGGTGCGCTGGGGGCTTTTGACTTTCACAGCGTGTGACGCCGGCAATCATGAACTGATGGTTGGCCAGGCGCCGACGGTCCCGGACGAACCGGTTACGCTGGTACAGAACAACGACACTTGGACAATCGACAATACCCGGCTCTCGGTCACCGTCGGTGCCGGCGGTTCCGGACCGATTCATCAGATCAACTGCGACGGGCATACCTACCTCGACGATCCTGCGCGCTTTGCATTCTGTGTCGACGACGCCGATACAAGGCACGAGCCGCAACGCACCGTGCGGGTCCTGGAACAGTCGCCGCTGCGCGTTCGACTCCGCGTCGAAGGGGCCCATTTCACTGCCGCACACGAGCGCCGCCTGACGTATCGGCTGGATGTTGAGCTCTGGGCCGGCTGGACAACGCTGCGGCTGGATTATCACTTCTTCAACGTCGAGGCCGGCCGAGCGAGCGTGCCGATCGAAAGACTGGCCTGCGAAGCGCAATGGTCCCTGACCGGACCGACGCAGCGCCACTTTCTGCAGCAGGTCTACGGCCTCTTCTACGTCGGGCGCCATGTCTTCAATCCATCGCGTGTCGCCATCATTGCAGACGAGGAACGACAGTCTGCCTATGTCGAGGACGCCGCGATGCTGCTCGATGACGTCGACTATCCGTTTTACCTGAACCCGCCGCTCGTAAACACCGCCGATTGGCTCGGCCTGCACGGCGGCGGCCGCGCCGTTTACCTACAAATGCAGGATTTTCTGCGGGCCCGTCCCAACCGCCTGGTCAGTGAAGGCGCCACACTGAATCTGGAGATCTGGCCCGCGACGAAAGAAGTGCTCGACCTGCCGCAGGGACGTTCCAGACGACAAGTCATGACGCTGGCATTCGTGCAGTCCGACGATGCCACACCGGACAGACTCACGGGCAAGATGAACTATACACCGAGCCAGGCGCCGGAGGGAATCGCGTCAATGCTTGCCTCGCCTATATACGAGGGGCGTGCCTGCCTCGCCCCCGAATGGCTGGCGGGCAGCGCCGCGTTTGAGCAGGATCTGGCGCTGCCGAGAGGCAAACACCTGCGATTCGACAAGGTGCTCGCGGACCTTATAAATATTCCCACGCCTGATTCCAAGTTCGACGTTGGCGACATGAATTCCCAATACCATGCGGCCTACTCCGTGAGCGGCGGTGGCCTCGTTCGCCGATTACCCGGAGCTCCGGAAATTCCCCGAAATTGGCCCGATGGGCGCCCGACACAAACCTACCTGGACTGTCACGAACCGGTGTGGCTGAACAATGAGTACGACGTTATTCACACCTTGTGCGGCGAACTCATGCGCCTCGGCCGGCACGACCTCTGGACCATGGTGCGCCTGGTCGCCAGGCACAACATCGAGGTCGACTTCCTGCACTATTCCGATCACCTCTGGCTGCATCGGGCAACGCCCGCTCACTCCGCGCGACATACAACGACCGGTGCCTACCCCAGTCATTTCTGGACCCAGGGCTTGCTCGAGTACTATTGTCTCAGCGGTGATCCCGATGCACTCGAAGTTGCACTGGCACTGGGCGACAAGACCGTCGAGTTCTTTGCTAACGTCGAACAAAGGGAAGTCTTGTGGGGCTTCAACCGTGAGATCGGCTGGAGCATACTGCTGCTTGCGCACCTGTACGACATCACCCGCGAACCGCGATTCCTGCCGTTGCTGGAGGAGATGATCGATTTTGTCATGGGCTTCGATCGTAACGCCTTCTCGGGCGCAGTGAATCTCTCCTCTGGCAACGATCGCCTCTCGCTGCACCGGCAGATGATCAATGGGTTCTTCGGGTATGCAAGTATGGTAGATGCAGTTGACCGCTACGCGACGATCACTGGACGGACCGACGTTGATCAATGGCTCCAGACGCTAAGCATCGATCTGGCCAAAGCACTGATCATCGAGACCCGCGATGGAGGCGAGATGCGCATGGATTTCGGCATTTTTCTGGCCGTCGGTTATGAACGCACCGGCGACCCGCGTTTCATGACGTTGACCGAGGCGTGGCTCGATCAGCTCTGCTGGAATTCCCGCGGACCGGTAGGCCACCCAACGACATGCCGCGGCTGGGCGCGGATCCTCGGCCACGCCTGGCGGCATGGCATTCTGGATAAATACGAGGTGCCCAGTGCAGGGAAGCTGGAGGATCTGGCAAGCTGGTAGGGGCAGTTTACATGGGCGTGTGCGTCGCCCGCCCTTACATGATGCCTGCTCGCAGCAGGTCCTGCACGTCGAGCATGCCGACCAACTGGCCCGACTCATCGACTACGGGAAGTTCGTCGACCTTGTTGGTCCGCATGATTTTCAATCCTTCCGCTGCCAGCCTGTCCGCTGCAATAGTCCATGGATCACCGGTCATCACTTCCGCCACCGGACGGTCCAGCACCGAAATATCCTTGTTGATTTCCCGGCGCAGATTACCGTCGGTAAAAATGCCGACCAGCCGGCCGCTGTCGTCGACGATTGATGCGGCACCCGCCTTGGCGGTGGTTATCGCGAAGAGTACCGTCTTGACAGTCGTATCCGGTCCAGCGACCGGATTCTGATCGTCGGTCCGCATGATGTCGCCCACTGTCATCAGCAGATTTTTCCCCAGGCTGCCGCCCGGATGATAGAAGGCGTAATCTTCGACGCGGAAACCTTTCTTCTCCAGCAACGCCATCGCCAAAGCATCGCCCATTGCCAGGCTGGCGGTTGTACTTGCCGTCGGCGCTAAGCCCAGCGGGCAGGCTTCCTGCTTCGTACCGGTGTCTATAACCACATCGCTGTAACGCGCCAGTGTCGACTGGGGGTTTCCCGTTAATGCTATAAGCGCCGCACCGATCTTTTTGATCAATGGCAAGAGCCGGGTGATTTCATCCGTCTCACCGCTGTTCGAGAGGGCAATGACCACGTCCCCTTCGTGGATCATCCCGAGATCCCCATGTACGGCTTCCGCCGGGTGCAAAAATAGTGTTGGCGTCCCAGTGCTGGCCATCGTCGCGGCGATTTTCCGTGCCACTATGCCGGCCTTGCCCATGCCGGTTACCACAACTCTTCCCTGACAATCAGCAAGCGCTGTCAGTGCATCACTGAACGCCTCGCCGATGCCGTCGATCAACGACAAAATAGCCTCCGCCTCAACCTTAAGGACTTGTCTGGCAATGTCTTGCCAGTGTTTGTTGTCGGTTTTGACGCTCATATGTGTTTGGGTCTCACGATGTTGTCGATCTGGACGAGCTGCTCGAGCAGCGGCGGTAGGTCGTGGATTCTCAGGCTGTTTGGACCGTCCGACAGCGCCTTGTCCGGGTCCGGATGCACTTCTATAAACACCCCGTCGCAGCCTGCCCCGACAGCCGCGCGCGCCAGGCAGGGAATCATCTCGCGTCGCCCGCCGGAGGCTGTGCCGAGACCCCCTGGTGATTGGGCGCAGTGCGTTGCATCGAAAATCACCGGGTACCCGAGCGCGCGCATCGTGGGCAGTGCCGTCATGTCCGCAACGAGCTGGTTATAGCCTAAGGTGTAGCCGCGCTCCGTCAGCAGGATGTTCTGGGCCCCGGCCTTTTCTGCTTTTGCCACGACATTCTTCATATCGTGCGGTGCGAGGAACTGTCCTTTTTTGATATTGATTGCCTTCGCCTGCTTTGCCACGGCGACGATCAGATCCGTTTGCCTGCAAAGGAATGCCGGGATTTGCACGATATCGACAACTTCAGAAACCGGACCGACTTGTTCTTCCCCATGCACGTCTGTGAGCAACGGCACTCCGAGTGCCTGCTTAACTGCGGCCAGGATCCGCAGTCCTTCCGTCATCCCTGGCCCGCGATATGAGTCGATCGACGATCGATTTGCCTTATCATATGACGCTTTGAAGACAAACGGAATTGCTAAATCTTGGGTGATTTCATGCAGTGCCCGCGCGATCTCCAGCGTTTCGTTTTCCGTCGCGATCACGCACGGTCCGGCAATCAGCATCAGTCCTTTATCGGTACCCGGAATATCGAGATTATCCTGCATACCATCATGGTACCCGCGACCAGCCGAATTTCAACAACCCCTTGGCACTGGAAACTCTTAAAAAGACAGGTCATTTGAGAAATACAAAAATGCCGCGGCCGGGTCGACAGGCTGTCGTGGTCCGGCCGCGGCAGGAATGCACACCGCTGTAAACGGCAGGCGTCGCCGTCTACGCGGCTTTACTCCCTAAATAGATTTCCATGATCACCTCCTTTTTTCCTGTGTGTTGCTGTTGCCGCGAGAACAGGCGCCTACGCTGTCTTCGCAAACACAGCCTGCACATCGTTCCGGCTGCAAGAGCCGACTGTTGCCTGATGTAGCAGGCTGCCCGAGTTTGTTGTGCCCAATTAACCATCAGGCAGGCACGGTAAGTGTACAATACTGCAAATCACACAGAGCGGCAAGACCGGGCCAGGTGGAAAATAGGACAGCTTGATTGGCGTTTCTGGCGAATTAGTTTACAACCGTAACGATTTTTCATTTCACCCGTCACCTTCACCACAGGATGCACCATGAAAACTGCCCGCACCATCATCGCATGTTTCGCCGTCATTGCCTTCACGCTCCTCTGCAGTTGCACAACGTATGTCGCCGCGGACGGCAACGCGCTGATCATGAAGCGCGGCCCGAACTACTGGGAAGTTAATGTTGAGGGCAAAGTCAAGGACGTATATCGTGCAGCGCTCGCCGGGATCAGCGATCTCGAACTGAAAGTTGTCGATGAGCAGGCCGATAATGTTACCGGCCTGATTGATGGGGCGTTCGCGGACTTGTCCGAGTTCCAGATAAATTTCTTCCAGGCTTCGCCTGCCAGTACGCGGGTTCGCATCTACGTGGGGCTGACGGCGCACAAGGGGCGTTCGGAACAGCTCGTGGCTGCGATGCAGAATAACCTGTAGGCCTGCGGGGACGTCACTGGGTTTCCTGGTTCAGTGCTGCGAACTCGTGGCGTTGAATGCTCGCCAGGGTGAATCCGATAAGGGCGCCGCTGAAGTGGGCCAGGAAACTGACGTTTGGGGTGACGACGTCGAAGACCATCTGTATGATGATGATCAGAAGCACCAGTACCAGCTGAGTGTGGGCGACGTGAGCACGGTCGCGCCGCCAGCCGCGCATATAAACCGCGGCTATTGCCCCGACAACACCCATAACGCCCCCGGATGCGCCCAGGACCGGTACCAGCTCGCTGTGAGTCAGCCGACTCAGCAGGACGATCGCCAGCATCGAGCCGAAGCCGGCGGCAATGTATGTCGTGATGTAGCGCAGCGGACCCAGCGCGAATTCCAGATATGGGCCGAGCGCCAGTAACGCCAGCATGTTCATCATCAGGTGTAACGCTCCGTAATGCAGAAACGTCGCCACCGCGATGCGCCACCATTGGCCGTCCATGACCCAGGCAGGGACAACCGCACCGAGAGTTGTCAGGGTTTTTAGATCGGTGGCGCCGCCGGCAGACATTTCGATACAGAACACAATGAGGTTGACGAAGATCAGCGACAGCGTGACGACCGCCTTCGACCGCTTTACAGACGGCCGGAAGCCGTAGCGTTCGTCGTGGTCGAGCTGGAGTTCTTCGTCGTCCAGGATACGCAGTGACGGGGCGGACAAGCCATCTGCAGGTGCCGGCGGATTGTCGAAGCGCCAAGCGCCTTCATGCTGTGTCAGTCGGTCGTCACTTGACTGGATCGCTTCGTATTCCTTTCTGGCGTTTTCCTCGTTGCGGCGGGCCAGCCACGCGGTTGCGAGCCAGTAGCTCTGTACTTGCGGGGGAAAGACCGCCAGCCTGGTGCGGAACAGGCGTTCCAGGGTTTCGGTGCGGCCGCTGAATGCAAACACGAAAAGACGGCAGAGGTTGCGCAGGTCGCCGTCGCGCCGACCGAAACCCGCCCTCATTTCTGCGAACTGTGCAACCATGTCGTTGAGTCTGCCGGCTTCGCCGATGGCGCGGATGTAATAGATGGCGGAGTCGAGTTCATTCCCGGCAATTTTACCGGATTCGAACCAGTCGATGAATGCCTGCCAATCGTGGTTGAGCCGATAGATATAGGCACGGGCGAGCCGGCCGAACCAGTGGTGGTCGTTGCGGTACTGCTCGAGGCTGGCACAGGCTTCGTCGATGCGGCCGTCGTGCGCCATTCCCAGGGCCCGGCAGAGCGCGGGATGGTGTCGCCAGCCGTCGGCAGGGTGGAAAACCGTAGCGATCCGGGCGAACCAGACGGCGGCGTGGTATCGTTTCTTGATCGACAGATAGTGAACGATCTGAATGGCGACAAACGGCAGGACAACGAGGACCAGCCAGGCAACGCCGGCGGCGTAGCCGGCGACCTGCGGGGTCCGCAGCAGGCCGGTGCCGAGCAATATGAGAACGAAGGTATAGACGCAGAGCCAGCCGATGTTGCCAGTTGGTTGGCGCAGGCCGCCAATGAACTGCAGTGCGACGGTGCCGCCGACAATCCAGACGAGGATGTAGTTGGGATCCATGTCGACAGCGTCAGCCGCTTCGTGGTCGGCGGCCTGGGATCAGCCGTTTGTTGTGACAGCCTGATACAGGTTGTCGAACAGTTCGTCGAGCAAGTCGTACGGCGTTGCGGA
>Ga0310124_10000786_pt1 | contig 22382 bp, 18 predicted proteins | sample CB11b_AW_Bot5_MG_FD_203507 | JGI IMG/M metagenome (GOLD analysis project Ga0310124, IMG submission 203507) | Marine microbial communities from Western Arctic Ocean, Canada - CB11b_AW_Bot5 | ecosystem: Environmental > Aquatic > Marine > Oceanic | place: Canada: Western Arctic Ocean | collected... | reverse complement strand
CGGCGGAACTACCGCAACCTGCTGAGGGCCCAGGCTAAACTGTCAGGATTGATCCGCGACATCGAGTTCACGGAGCCTGTCAAACGTCGTCTGATCGATGAGGTAAAGGCGGCCGCCGAAGGCGTGCTGGAGCGGCAACGAGAGATCGACCGTCTGGACCGCCAACTAAAACTCAAGACACGGCGCAAGATCAAAGAAGAAGACAAACGTCGCATTACGCGACGCCAACGTGAGTTGCGGGCGGAGATCCGGGCCCGCGCCGAGGAGCTCGAGCAATCGGCGCCGTCACTGGAACGGACGCTGTACAGCATCATGCGCGGCGAGCTGCTGGCCGAACTTGCCAAGAAGGAACTGGTCGAAGCCAACCTCCGTCTTGTCGTCTCGATCGCAAAAAAATACACGAACCGCGGTTTGCAATTCCTCGATCTGATTCAGGAGGGCAACATCGGTCTGATGAAGGCGGTCGACAAGTTCGAATATCGCCGCGGCTACAAATTCTCAACCTACGCCACCTGGTGGATCCGGCAGGCGATCACCCGCGCCATCGCCGATCAGGCGCGCACGATTCGTATTCCGGTCCATATGATCGAGACCATCAACAAGCTGATTCGTACGTCTCGCGCGCTCGTCCAGGAGCTCGGCCGCGAGCCCACGTCAGAGGAAATCGCACAGCGGATGGACATCCCGGTGGCGAAGGTTCGCAAAGTTCTGAAGATCGCCCAGGAACCGATCTCGCTAGAAACACCGATCGGAGAAGAGGAAGACAGCCATCTCGGAGATTTCATCGAAGACCGCCAGGAGGTCTCACCGGCCGACGCCGTGATCAATCTCAACCTCAAGGAGCAGACCGAAAACGTGCTGCGTACGTTGACGCCGCGCGAAGAGAAAGTGATCAAGATGCGGTTCGGGGTCGGAGACGGTAGCGAACACACGCTCGAAGAAGTGGGACAGAACTTCGCGGTCACCCGCGAACGCATCCGCCAGATCGAGGCCAAAGCGCTACGCAAGCTCCGCCACCCGTCGCGCAGTCGTCGCCTGCGCGCGTTTCTGGAAGGCACGTAGTCGTTCGGAGACGAGACCGACGAGCCGCTGCAGCCAGACTGAGTGGATCGGCGGCCAGATGTCGGATTGCTCCGGACCGGGCCGGCGGCGACAAAGCGTGAAGTTGACAGGATCGGGCCCATAGCTCAGCGGTCAGAGCCGCCGGCTCATAACCGGTCGGTCCCAGGTTCGAATCCTGGTGGGCCCACCACATGACACGAGTCGAGATGGACATCGCACGCACAGACCGCATCGCGTTCCGGCCCCGCCAGTTACGTGGGCGCCAAGGAGCGCGACCGGCCGGCAGGCCGGCTTACCGCGTGGCTGACCTGCGTTCCCGGCCGGCGCGGTCGACATTCGCCGACTTACTCATACCCCGCCAACCGGCGGGGTTTTTTTTGTTCGGGTCCCGCCTCTGGGCCTGAACCTGTGGAGACCTGACTCACGATGTTCCCAGACCTCGAACGGCTGATCCGATTGCAACAGCTCGACAACGCGGCATCCGACGCGACGCGCATCGTCGAAGCGATCCCCTCGCGCATCGAGGCCCTCGACGCTCAGCTGACCGCCGGTGCGGCGGCGGTCGACGACGCCAATGCCCGTTTGAGCGACAAGAAAGGCGAGCGTTCAGCGGTCGAAAAGACGCTGGCGGCCGTGCAAACACGACTGTCCAGGTTCAGAGAGCAGCTCATGGCGGTCAAGACCAACAAGGAGTACACGGCGGTGCAACATGAGATCGCCACAGCTGAAGCGAACGTGCAGGAGCACGAAAACACCATCCTCGAACACATGTTGGAACTCGACGACCTCACCGCCGCGGTTACCGCCGCCGACGCAGCGCTCGCGGCGAGTCGCGCTGACATCGAACAGACGAAAGCGGCCCTCGAGGCCGAACGCGTCGAGCTTGAACGGACGCGCGCCAGTACCGCCGGCCAACGCACCACACTGACCGAGACTATCGGCGCCCCGGCCCAGGCGCTCTTCGAGCGTATTTCCAAGCAGCGGCAGGGTATTGCTGTGGTCGAGGCTCGCAACGGACTGTGCACACTCTGCAACGTGCGACTGCGTCCTCAGGTCTTCAACCAGATCCTCCTGAACACCGAGTTGATTCAGTGTGACAGTTGCAAACGAATCCTGTACTACGATCCCAACGCGAAGCCGGCGGCCGCCACGACGGTTGACGCACGCTAGTCCCCTGTGACCGTAGAACCCCCAGTTCCCCCCTCGGAACCGCTGGTTGTCATCCTCGATAGTTCCCACCGCAACAAACCTACCGCTGGAAAGTACGCAACTTATTTATTTAGAACATCTTATCTGATGTTCAGGTCGCGTTTCCGCGTGTGGCCAGAGGCTTGCACGCCCGAGTGGTGCGGCCCATCGACTTGGTTCAACCCGGACCGCTCAACCAGCGCAATCACGGGGGCGCACAGATGACTCAATTGGACGAACTGGTCGCGGTGAGATTCATGCCAGCAGACCGCGGCGCACCGGCCGGGAAACTGGCCGACATCGAATTGCACTTCACGTCGGGAGCATTGGAGGGCCTGAAACTGCTCGGATTCACGGTCTGGGAGGGGCGAGGCCACAAGCGCCCCAGCGTGAGTCTGCCGGCCACGCAGTACGTGGTCAACGGCGAGCGCCGAACCTTCACGCTGCTCAGACCGACCGGCGAGACACAGACACCAGACGCCTTGCGTGCCGCGCTGCTGGCCGCTTTCGCGGACCAGCACCGCTCCGCATGACCGGTTAGAACCCGAATGACCCGCCGGACGTCTACTCCGCGCGCTGTCGCAGAAACGCGGGCACATCGAATTCGGACGTCTCGCCGCCATCGAGGTCGAGTAGCGCATCGCCGGCATGGTCAGCCCCAACCGGCTCGGGTATCGGCAACTCGATCAGCGGACGACGGGAAACAGTAAACCGGGCGCCGCCTCCCGCAGCCTGCTCCTGAGGCTCTTCCTGCTGCCAGGATGCATATCGCTGGAGGTCGACCGGGGTTTTCGCCGTTCCGCGCTCCTCCCCTGGCTCGGCCCCTTCGCGGTCGAACCCGGTCGCGATGACCGTAATCTTGACCTGGCCATCCATGGCCGGGTCGACGACGGCACCGAAGATGATGTTGGCGTCCTCGTGTGCCGCGGCGTGGATGATGGTGGTGGCCTCGCTGACTTCGATCAGCGAGAGGTCGGAGCCACCAGTGACATTGATGATGACACCGCGGGCGCCGTCGACTGAGGCATCCTCGAGGAGCGGGCTCGAGATGGCCTGCGTCGCCGCGTCGACGGCCTTGGTGTCTCCGAAGCCGACCCCCGTGCCCATGATAGCCAGCCCCATGCCAGACATGATGGTTGTCACGTCGGCGAAATCGAGATTGATCAGTCCAGGAACCAGAATCAGGTCCGAGATGCCCTGAATGGCCTGCCGCAGGACATCGTCGGCCAACGCAAAGGCGTCCGATAGCGTGGTTGACCGGTCCGTCATGGCCAACAGGCGTTCGTTCGGGATCGTGATGACCGTATCTACCGCCTCACGCAACTCCTCGAGCCCGCGCTCAGCCTGTTTGGCGCGGCGCCGTCCCTCGAATGCAAACGGCTTGGTCACAACCGCCACCGTGAGCGCGCCAAGTTCGTTGGCGAGGTTCGCGATGACCGGGGCCGCGCCGGTGCCAGTCCCCCCACCCAGACCGGTGGTGACGAACACCATGTCGGCCCCGTCGAGCGCGGAGATGATCTGGTCGGTGTCTTCGAGCGCCGCCTCTCGACCGATGTTCGGGTCGGCGCCGGCGCCGAGTCCCTTGGTGAGCTTCCCACCGAGTTGAAGACACAACGGTGCCGCACAATGACTCAACGCTTGGGCGTCGGTATTGGCTCCGATGTACTCGACCCCATCGAGGCCGGAGCGCATCATCCGATTGACGGCGTTGCTACCGCCGCCCCCGACACCCACAACCTTGATGCGAGCACCCATATGCCCAGCGTCCTCGATCGTCAATCGGGGATTGGTGTGAGGTTCGGTGGCGAGACGCACTCGCAGGTCATCGGCTCGGTCAGTCAATGCTGAAGGCTCCATCTACCCTCCTTGTTCGATCCATTGCACAGTGCACTAGCTCCCGGTCACATGGGAGCCGACTCAGAAGAAATCCTTGAACAACCCACGAAGCCGTCCAGACAGACTGCCTAGGGCGCCCGCCCCAGCCGCCCGCCGGTTAAGCTCCTGTAACTGATTGCGGTTGGCGTATTTCACCAGCCCCACCCCCGTCGCGAACGACGGACTGTTCACATGGTCGGTGAGCCCGCCCACATCGACCGGGCACCCGCGTCGTATTGGCAAATCGAAGATCTGCTCGGCGATCTCCGCCATCCCGTCCAACAGCGCGCCGCCACCGCACAGCACGATGCCCGAGTGCAGTGAGCGCTCGTAGCCCGCGCGTCGGATTTCATCCCAGAGCGCGTGAAAAATCTCTTCGGCCCGTGGCTGGAGGATCTCAGACAGAATGCGGCGTGACATGATCCGAGGCTGGCGGCCACCGACGCTGGCCACCTCGATCGTTTCGTCTTCACCCACCAGAGAAGACAACGCGCATCCGCTGCGTCGCTTGGTCTTTTCCGCGTCGGGAATCGGGGTGCGCAACCCGACCGCGATGTCGTTGGTAAAGTGATTACCGCCCATGGTGACGACTCCGGTGTGCCAGAGGCTGCCTCGTTCGAAAATCGCCAAGTCCGTCGTACCGCCGCCGATGTCGACCAACGCGACCCCCAACTCCCGCTCGTCGGCCGTCAGTACCGACTCACTGGCCGCCAGTTGCTCAATGACGGTGTCGACTACCGCAACCCCAGCGCGATTCACACAGGCCACGATGTTCTGGGTGGACGACGTACTGCCAGTCACGACGTGCACGTTGACCTCGAGACGCGTCCCGGTCATGCCGACCGGCGCGCCGATGCCGTCCTGGTCGTCGACGACGAAGTCCTGGGGCAGGACATGCAGAATTTCGCGGCCGGTGGGCAATGCCACACCTTTGGCCGCGTCAATGGCCCGTCGGACGTCTTCCCGCGTGATCTCCCGGTTTTTGCCAGCCACGGCCACCACGCCTCGACTGTTGAACGCCTTCAGATGCGCCCCCGACAAGCCCAGGTGCACGGAGTCGATCTCGACTCCGGCCGTCAGCTCCGCCTCCTCGATCGCCTTCTTGATCGATTCCACGGCGGCCTCCAGATTCACCACGACACCGCGACGGATTCCTTGGGCCTCGGCGACCCCGATGCCAATGATGTCTAGCCCTCCGTCATCGGTGGCTTCGGCCACAATGGCCGCCATTTTGGAGGTGCCCACATCAAGACTGACGAGATAGTGTTCCTTACGTCCCACGCGTCCTCCGTCCGCGGCGGTGTGCCGCCACGTCCCGCTCAATCCGATGCCGTGTCCGAGTCATCGCGAATACATGTCACTCGTTGACGTCCGGCTCCCGAACCGCTCGCTCAAATTGCTCTCTGCCCACTCCGCGGGAGTCACCGGCCGGCCCCACGTATACGCGCTGGTCGAAACGCAGATCGACGTAGTCGATATTCGGCACTCGCTCCCGCAGCGTCGGGCCGAGCTCGGCGTACGACCGCAGCCGCTCGAGAAAGTGGTCGCCCCCCAGATGTAGCAAAGCCGGGTCGTCGTTCAGCAGCACCACGGCGTCGTAGGGATCGGTTACGTCAATTTCCGAGATCGAATCGAGTACGTCCGGCCGTGCGGAAAGCTGATTCAGCAGACGAGTCGCCAGCGCCATGCGACTCGTATCGACCGTGCGTCCATCGGTTCCACGTATCGTGAGCCCCCCGACGATGGGCAGATCAAATCGGACAAAACGCGGCCCATATTCGTCGATGACCGTCCCGTTGTCGTCGACGAGATAGAGCCGCTCGCCCAGACGCGCGAGCGCCACCGGGGCGCGCTCCGTCACCTGCACTTCGATCGTCGACGGCAGAATGCGCCTGAGGGTCCCGTCGCGTAGCCAGGGCGACGTCACGAGCCGCCTTCGGTGTAGTTCGAGGTCGACCGTCAAGATGTTCTCGCCGCGAAGCCCGGCCACGAGCGCCAGCACTTCACCCTCCGACAGCTGGTCGAGCCCATGGACCACGATGTCATCGACCGACAGGAACGATGCAACCATCAAGAGCACCGCGGCCTGATAACCCCCGAAGGCCACCCCGGCCGCGACGCTCACTCCACGCGCGATGCGCCACCATCGCCGGACGGCACGCCTGGGCCGTCGGGTCGGATGCTGTGACCGCCGGAAACGTTTGTCCGTCTGGGTGTGGACGGTCATGCGGTCTCCGGACTCCCGGCCTCGGGCAGCGGTGGTGGGGCCTGACGAATGGCTGACACCAGTCGGTCCCCCAGACCACCGATCGACCCCGCCCCCAGTGTCAGCACGAGATCCCCGGCCCGGACGAGCCGGGTCAGCAGCGGCACCGCATCGGCAAGGGTCGCTACGCAGTGGACAGGATCCGCGCCGATCTCGCGCAGGACCTCGGCCAGGCGCTCAGCCGTGACCCCCGGGACAGGTTCTTCTCCGGCCGGAAAGATGGCAGTGAGCACCACGATATCGGCGACCGCGAGGGCCCGGGCGAAGTCCCGAAGCAACCGAGACGTCCGCGAATACCGGTGGGGCTGGAAGACCGCGATGAGACGGCGCGGACCTTGCGCACGGGCGGTCGCTATTACCGCCGCAATCTCGGTCGGGTGGTGCCCGTAGTCGTCGACCACGCGAACCCCACCGGTCTCCCCCTTCAATTGGAACCGACGGTCGATGCCGGTAAACGTGGCCAACGCGGTCGCCACCTGATGCGGTTCGAGCCCCGCCTCCAGGCCGACGGCGAACGCGGCCAGCGCGTTGAGGAGGTTGTGCCGACCGGCCACCGCGATCGTCAGTGGCGTGACCCGGACGTTCCCCGAGCGAGCGTCGCGCACCTGACAACGAGAGCCGGTCGCGGCGCAGACGACATCGTCGCCCATGATGTCGGCATCGACATCCAGACCGTATGTCACCACGCGCCGGTCGACCCGGGAGCGCAATCCGGCCAGCGCGGGGTCGTCGGCGCACAGCACGACCGCCCCGGTCGGGATGACGCGGTTGGCAAAGTCGACGATGGTGTTCGAAAGTTCGTCAAAGGTGCCGTAGTGGTCGAGGTGCTCCTCTTCGAGGTTGGTCACGACGGCAACATGGGGCGTCAGCTCCAGCAATGAACGCTCGCTCTCGTCCGCCTCTACCACGAAGTGGCGTCCCTGCCCGACGCGAGCGTTGCTGCCGAACACCCCAACCCGCGCCCCAATCAGAGCGGACGGGTCAAGCCCGCACTCGGCGAGCATCACGGCCACCATCGAGGATGTCGTGCTCTTGCCGTGCGTCCCCGTGACGGCGATGGTGGACCGGGACCGAGCGAGGCCAGCCAGCATCGCGCCGCGACACAGCACTGGCAGCCGGCGACGACGCGCCTCACGAAGCTCTGGGTTCTCGTGAGGAATGGCGGCCGAGGCCACGACCGCGTCCGCGTGACCAACCCAACGCGCGTCATGCCCGGTGTGCACTTCGACTCCACGCTCCTGCAGACCCGTCGTCGCAGCTGACGCCGCCAGGTCGGAACCAGTGACCTCGTATCCGAGCGCGCTCATCATCACGGCGATACCGCTCATTCCGACGCCACCCACACCCACGAAGTGCACCCGGCGCACGTTCGCAGGCAGGCCGTGCTCTTCCGGTCGTGCCGTCGGCTGACCATGGTCCATACCAGCTCTGGTCGTGCTGTCGATCACCACCGTGCGAGCTGTTCGACGCGGTCAACCACGAGGCTGGCCGCGTCTGGCCGCGCTAGCGACCGAGCCGCGGCAGCCATACGTTGGCGACGCGCCTCGTCTCGCACGAGTGCGAGCACTCGCTCCACCAAGGTCTCACCGGTCAGCTCCTGCTGCAGCAGGAGTTCTGCCGCTCCATCGCGCGCCGCCACTTCGGCGTTCGCACGCTGGTGACCGTCGGCCGAACCAGGCAGCGGCACCAGCACCGCCGGACGCCCCACGGCGGCGAGCTCGGCCAGCGTGGTCGCGCCCGCCCGGCAGACGACGATGTCGGCATCACCCATCAGCTCGACCATCTCCGGAAAAAACGGCTCGACTCGCGCCACCAACCCAGCCTCGTCGTAGGTCCGCCGAACGTCCGGGCAATCCCGTTCGCCGGTCTGATGTGTCACGGCGAGCCTGTCGGCCTCTGCCGCGAACGCTCGCGCGGCGCCCATCATGGCCACATTGATGGCGTGGGCGCCCTGCGACCCCCCGATCACCAGCAGATGCGCGCGGGCCCGGGAACTGGGTCTTGGCGTCGCCGCCGCGAAGCCGACTCGCACCGGATTGCCGCTGACAAAGCCCTTCCCGCGGAAATACGCCAGCGCCACATCGTGCGAAACCGCCGCCGCCGTCACGACTCGAGCCAGCAGCCGATTCGTCAGGCCAGGCAACGCGTTCTGCTCGAGTACCAGCGTCGGCGTCCGACGACACGCTGCCATCAGCACGACCGCCCCGGCTGAGTAGCCACCCAGGCCGATGACCAGATCCGGCTTCACCCGCAACAGTACGCGCCACGCATCCCAGACGCTCACCGGTAGCAACCCGAGACCGCGAATCAGCGCGCCGACCGACTTCCCCTTGAGCCCAGCGCTGCGCACTCGCTCGTGTTCGAAGCCCTCGCGTCCCACCGCCCTCGTTTCCAGAGCCCGTCCGGTACCGGCAAACACGACGCGCGCGGTTGGGTGTCGCCGACGAAGTTCCTGTGCTACTGCAATGCCGGGGTAGAGATGTCCTCCGGTACCCGCGCCGCACAACAGGACACAGGGTGGTCGATCGGTCATCTGGCTCGCCGACGTGGCTGCATCGGTTCAGGCTCATACGTCCGCCGAGGCGTGCTCTGACACGTTCAGCAGGATGCCCATGCCGAGGAGACTGATTAACAACGACGACCCGCCGGAACTGACGAACGGCAGCGGGATCCCCTTGGTTGGCATCATCCCCAACACGACACTGATATTTACGAACGCTTGAAACGCCACCATCATGGTGAGTCCCAGGGCAAGAAACGACCCGAACCGGTCGGGCGCCGTCGCGGTCACCCGCAAACCGCGCCAGACGATGATGCCGAAGCAGGCGAGGATGGCCGATGCGCCCAGAAGGCCAGTCTCCTCGGCGATCACGGCGTAGATGAAATCGGTGTGTGGAGCCGGCAGATAGAACAGCTTCTGCACGCCGGCCATCAACCCCTGGCCGAACAACCCACCGGTGCCGACGGCAATCTGTGACTGGATGATCTGAAAGCCGTCGCCGAGTGGGTCCGCGTAGGGGTCGAGGAATGCCAGGAGTCGTCGCAGCCGATACTCGGCGCTCACCAGCACCACGAACAACAGTGGCGCCATCACCAGTACCAATCCGAACAGATACCGGTAGTGCAGGCCAGCCGCGAAGACCATGATCCCGACGATCGTGAGCACCGTGAATGCCGTCCCGAAGTCCGGCTCCAGCACGATCAGACCGCAGATCACCCCGGTGACCAGGACGATCGGCCCCAACGCGTAGGCAACGCGATCGATGGCGTCCATTCGACGCTCGAGCAGTGACGCGGTGAAAATGATCACCGCGACCTTGGCGAGCTCCGACGGCTGCACGCCGATACCCCCCAGCGAAAACCATCGACGGGTCCCATTGACTGCCGGGAAGAAGAAGACCAGCACGAGGGCGACCGTGCAGACACCCACCGCCGTCCAGATCACCATCGGCTGTTTCAAGATGCGGTAGTCGACCCGCATGGCTACGCTCAGCACGCAGAGTCCGATCGCGGCCCAGGTGACCTGTTTGAACAAGAAGAAGTACGGCGGCTGTTGAAACCTGTCCACGGCCAAGAATGCCGAGGCGCTGTACACCATCACGACGCTGACACAAACCAGGAGGAGTGTGGCCAGAAATAAGAGCTTGTCTGACTTCAGCGTTCTGGCCATACTCGAAAACCTGTGGCGCCCACATGTGCGGTCGCGCTCGCGCGCGATCTGGAAACCCGACGTCGACCGACCGGCCCGACGCGACACTAAAGGTCGGGCCGCGTCGACCCGACATACTGGTTACGACCCGATTCGGACCAGGCGCGTGAGCAGTGAGCAGTCATCAGCCAGGCGCGGGGTGAAGACATCAACCTCGCAGACCGAGTCAGCCTGCGTTCCCAGCGGCCGACTCTTCACCGCCGCCACCCAACTGATGACTGCTCACTGCTTACGCGTGTCCTGCGGGACCCGTGCGACAAACACGATGGCCGTTCCGGGTGTCGGAGCCCTCCGCGCCTCGACGCCCAGAAGTGGTCAGCTCATTCGCGCGCGCGTCCTCACGTCCTCCCGCAGACGACCAACCGCCTGCTTGAACAACCTGCCGCGTTCGGCATAGTCCTCGAACATGTCCAGGCTGGCGCAGGCGGGCGCCAGCAACACCGTGCCGCCGTGGGACGCGAGCCCGTAGGCCACAGACACTGCGTCTCCGAGCGACTCAACCTCGACGACCCGCACCACTGCGCCGTAGGCGTCCAGAATTCGGTCGCGCGCTTCGCCAAGCGCGACCACAGCATCAGCCCGCGACGCGAGCAGCGGCGCCAACACGCCCAGGTCTCCCCCCTTGAATCGCCCACCCATGATGACGACGAGCTGGCGCCCACAGCTTTCCAACGCGCATCTGGCCGCCTCGACGTTGGTGGCCTTGGAATCGTTGACAAAGCGCACGCCGGCTACCTCGCCTACGGGCTCAAGCGCATGTTCGAGCCCGGGAAAACGGTCGACGGCCGCGGTCATCGTCCCGGCCGAGACGCCGACTCGGTGGGCGACGGCGGTGGCCGCGACGACGTCGCTGAGCAGGTGGTCCCCGAGCAAGTGCACCGCCGAAAGCGGCACCAGCGGCTCGGCGCCGGTCGGGGTACGCCGTACGATGACGTCGCCATCCACGACGACCCCATCCTCGAGCGGGGCCGTGACCGCGTACGCCACACGCGACGCACGGCTCCCGCGAGTCAGACTCAACACTTCCGGGTCGTCGGCGTTGACCACGAGGGTGTCCGACGGTCCCTGATTGGCGAAAATTCGGGCCTTGGCCGCCGCATATGCTTCCGGCCGATCGTGGCGATCGAGATGGTCGGTGTGCAGATTCAAGAACACCGAAATCCAAGGCCGGAAGGTCGTGGTGAGTTCGAGCTGAAAACTGGAGACCTCGACCACATGAATCGCATCCGGTGTCGAGTGCTCGACCTGCGTGCTCAGCGCCGTGCCGACATTGCCGCCGACCAACGCCGACCGCCCCCCTGCCTCCAGCATCCGCCCAAGCAGCACCGTCGTTGTCGACTTGCCCTTCGTGCCAGTGACCGCCACGACCCGGCCGCGCAACCATCGCGACGCCAGTTCGATCTCACTGATGACGGGCGCGCCGTGATTCCGAGCCACATCCAGCACCGCCAGCGTCGGGGGTACCCCGGGACTGAGCACGACGAGATCCGCGCGCGACATCGTTTCCGGGTCGTGGCGGCCCAGTTCCAACTCGACGCCGTCGTCCGTCAGGCGCCGGACCTCGGCGTCAACTTCGCGGCGCTGTTCTGTCAGCGTGACGTGCGCCCCGCGCCCAGCCAGCAGCCGCGCGGCGCCGACGCCACTGCGAGCGGCACCCACCACCACGACGTTCGCCCCACGCACGGAAAATTCGGTCATCGCAGTTTCAAGGTCGCGAGACTGAAACAGGCGAACACCACCGCCAGGATCAAGAAGCGGCTGATCACTTTGGGCTCGCTCCACCCGATGAGCTCGCAGTGGTGATGCAGCGGCGCCATCCGAAACACCCGTCGTCCGGTGAGCTTGAATGACCCGACCTGGATAACGACAGAGAGGAGCTCGATGGCGAACACTGCGCCAACGATCGGCAACAGGAGTTCCTTCTTGATGAGAAGCGCCACCGTGCCGAGGGCACCGCCCAAGGCCAACGACCCGACATCCCCCATGAACAGCTCAGCGGGATAGGAGTTGTACCAGAGAAAACCGAGCCCCGCGCCGACGAGGGCGCCGCAGAAGATGGTCAACTCGGCCGCCGGTGCTACGTGGGCCAGCAGCAGATAGTCAGCAAAGATAGCGTGTCCGGTGACGTAGGCAAGCGCGGTGAGGGCGGCGGCAGCTACGGTGAAGATGCTGATCGCGAGCCCGTCGAGTCCATCGGTCAAATTGACCGCGTTCGAGGACGCGGCCAGCACCAGCACGGCGAAGGGCACATAGAGCCACCCCAGATCCGGGGTGAGCCACTTCAAGAACGGGAAGAACAGCTCCGTGCTGTACATCCCTTGGCTGTTCAACCACAACAGCGCGAGACCAACCGCCACGCCGACCACACCCTGGCCGACCAGCTTGTACCGCGGCAGCAGGCCGTGGTGGTTCTTGCGCCCGATTTTCAGATAGTCATCCAGGAATCCCACGCACCCGAACGCCGCGGTCGACAACATCGCCACCCACACATACGTGTTGGTCAGGTCGCCCCACAGGAGGGTCGGCACGAGCGCCGCGGCGAGAATGAGCAGCCCGCCCATCGTCGGCGTGCCCGCCTTCATCTGGTGGGTCTCCGAGAGCTCGTCTCGCACCACTTGCCCGATCTGGAACTCGCGCAGTGTGCGGATCATCCAGGGTCCCATCAGCAGGCTGATCAGGAACGCGGTCGACCCCGCGGCTGCCGTCCGGAACGTGATGTACTGAACCACGTTGACCGGTGGGTACAACAGGTGGAAGAGCATCAGGTCCACTCCTCCACGAGTCGGGCTACGACGGCTTCGGTCCGTACCCCGCGTGACCCCTTGACCAGCACCAGATCCCCGTCCCGCACCAAAGGACCCAACCGAGTCGCCGCGCTTTCGCTGTCCTCACAGTGCAGCACGTCCCCCGAGCTGAGACCCGCGTTGATGGCTGCCTGTCCGAGCGCGCGCGCCGGCTCGCCACCGACCGTCACGAGCAGTCCCACGCCAGCGGCCGCAACTACGCGTCCAGTCTCCACATGCAGCGGGGTGGCTCGACGGCCCAGCTCCAACATCTCTCCCAACACCGCGACTCGCCGTCCGTCCCGCCGGTCGCGCGCGAGAGTCAGCACCGCGGTGTTCACCGCCGTCGGATTGGCGTTGTACGAGTCGTCGACTACGACCACGCCGTGCGATAACCGATGAATCTGCCCTCGCCCGGGTGGTGCCTCGACCATGGCCACTCGCTCAGCCGCCGCCGCCGGGGGGACCTGCAACTGAATGGCCACAGTCATCGCGGCCAACACGTTGGCCAGGTTGCCCCGTCCGAGGAGCGGTGTCGTGACCCGCGCCGGGCCGACCGGTGTCCGCACCAACGCCCGGGTGCCATCGAGCCCGCGCTCCTCGACTTCGGTCGCCGTGACGTCCGCGTCCCCGCCAACCCCGAACGTGGCCACACGCGCCGGCACACCAGCAAGGCGAGCCATCACCCGTGGGTCATCGGCGTTCGCCACGACGACCGTCTCGGCCGTGGCTCCCTCGAGTACCTCCGCCTTGGCGTCCGCGATGGCTTCGATCGACGGGAAGAACGCCGAATGAACCTCCGCCACATTTGTCCAAACCCGCAACTCCGGCTCGGCCAGTGCTATCAGGCGGCTGATTTCTCCGGGCGCGTTCATCCCCAGTTCCACGACCGCAATCTCTGGCCGAGCCTGCAACTCAAGCAGTGAGAGCGGAAGACCGATGTGGTTGTTCAAGTTGCCACGACTCCGAAACACCTGGTAGCTCGACGTCAAGGCCGCCGCCGTCAGTTCTTTGGTCGTCGTCTTCCCCGCACTGCCGGTGATGGCGACGACCGTGGCACCCGACGCCCGACGGACATAGCGGCTCACCATCTGAAGCGCGCGTAACGTGTCCTCCACCACCAGCCCGACCTCGGGAGACGGTCCCAGCGCAGTCTCGTCGCTCACGAGCGCGCCCACCGCTCCACGCGCGAGGGCGTCGGCGACGAAGGTGTGCCCATCGAACCGATCGCCCCGAATGGCAACGAACAAGTCGCCCGCGTTGAGCGACCGCGAGTCGATCGACAGCCCCCGGACCACGACCGAGGGCTCACCCGCGCACAGCCGGCCGTCGACCGCGCGCGCGAGGGTCCCGAGTGTGAGGGGGAGTCGTTCGTCCATGTCCTGCACCAATGCCCGTGCCAGTCTCCTGCGTCGGCTCCCTCGTTCGGATCAGGCCCACCCGATACCGGCTCGTCTTCGACCAAGCGCCCCACGCGCCACGCTTCGGTCGTCGAACGGCCGGCGCTCGTCACCGGTCAGCTGGTGGCTCTCGTGCCCCTTGCCCGCGATGACGACGGCGTCTCCCGGCTCGGCCTGCCGAACCGCGTACTCGATCGCCGCGGCTCGGTCCGCGATGCCCCTATGCCTGAACTGGTCAGCGTCCGAGGGCGACTCCATTCCGAGTCGAATCTCCGCGATGATGTCGTCCGGGTCCTCGGACCGCGGGTTGTCCGAAGTCACCACCACCAGGTCGCTGAGTCGGGCCGCGACGGCGCCCATCAGTGGTCGCTTGGCGGCGTCCCGATCGCCGCCGCACCCGAAGACGCTGATGACGCGGTGCGGACTCAGAGCGCGAATGGCCGTCAGCACCGCTCGGAGCGCGTCGTCCGTGTGGGCAAAATCGACGATGACGATCACGTCGTCATCCGCTGTGGAGACGACCTCGAATCGTCCAGGCACCCCGTCCAGCCCGGCTACCCCCCGCTCGATCGCCGGGAACGACACCTCCAAGGCCACCGCCGCCGCCACCGCCGCGAGGATATTGTAGACGTTGAGTCTCCCCGGCAGATCGGACCGAATCCGGAGACGTCCGCGAGGCGTGCACACGTCCATGGACGATCCGGACAGCGTCATCTCGAGGTGCTCGGGAGTCACGTCCGCCGCCGAGTCGATGGCATAGGTCATCAGGTGATCGACCGTGCCCGCCAACTCGACGCCATAGGGATCATCGAGATTCACGATGGCGGGCGCACCCGGCCGCCGCAGGTCGAACAGCCGCCGCTTTGTGGCGAAGTAGTCCTGCATGTCCGGGTGGTAGTCGAGATGGTCTCGCGTCAGATTCGAGAACACCGCGGCGGCGAATTGAACCTGGTCCACACGTCGCATGGAAAGCGCGTGCGACGACACCTCGATGGCACACGTGGTTCGCCCGTTGTCGACCATCTCGCGCAACAGCGCCTGTATCGCCGGCGCCTCCGGCGTCGTGCGCTCGGCCACTTCCACTCGACGTCCGGTGTGGTACCCGACCGACCCAATCCGGCCGCACGGCCACCCTGCCGCATCGAAGATGGCCGAAAGCAAAAAGGTCGTGGTCGTCTTGCCGTTGGTCCCGGTGACCCCCACCACGGTGAGGTCTCCGCTCGGGTCGCCGTAGAACGCGGCGGCCAGCTCGGCCAACGCTACCCGGGCATCCGACACCCTCAGCCACGGTACACGCGCGTCATCCGGGCGCATCGACGCGGCGACGACGAGCACCGCTCCCCGGGTGGCGGCATCCGGGGCAAAACGGGCACCATCGAACTCCCGTCCCCTCACCGCCACGAAAATTGTCCCGCGGGCGACGTCCCTCGAGTCATGGGCGATGGCGGTCACCAATTGGTCCCGCACGCCGGGCGCCGACACCGGCGCCTCTGGCGCTACGCCGGACAGACGCGGCAACAGGTCGCCGACAGTCATGGGCCCACCCGTATCGCGGCGGCGGGAACACGGTCGAACTGCAGCGTGACCCGTTGCCCTCTGTCGACGACAGCACCAGGCGGGGGCGTCTGTGCCGTGACAAAGCCCCGACCGTGCGCTTCTGTGGTGAGACCGATCTGGGTCACCACCCCAAACGCCGACCGAACGCTAAGACCCTGAAGATCCGGCATGCGACCAGCGGCCCCAGGCGGATGGGTGCCACCGGTCGGGGTTGGCAGACGCGTTGAAGCGGAACGCACACGCGTACCGGATACCGCGTCCACAGCCACCAGAACCGGCGACGGGGCATCGACGTTGGGCGGCACGCCTAGATGACGTAGCGACGCCTCGGCGATGCGCTGAAACACTGGCCCTGCCACCGCCCCGCCAAATCGCACCACATCATCGATCACGACGAGAACGGTCAGGGCGGGGCGCGTCGACGGCACGAACCCCACGAAGGACGCGACGTTGTGGTCCTTTTTGGCGTACCGACCATCGATGATCTTCTCCGACGTTCCCGTCTTGCCAGCCACCGTGTAGCCGTCGAGCTGTGCGCTCCGGGCCGTCCCTCTCGACACGACGTCCTCGAGGATACGGGTGAGGGTCGACGCAGTCTCACGACTGATCGCTCGTCGAACCACGTGCGGAGCCACCTCGAGTCGCTGATCCCCACTGATTTGCGCACGGACCAGCCGAGGCTCGACGAGTTCGCCGCCGTTGGCGACGGCGCTCATCGCCGCGGCCATCTGCAAAGACGTGACGGAAATGTTGTAGCCCATCGCGACGTTGGCGAGGGCACCGTCACGTAGCCGCGACCAGTCGCGGTGCACGATTCCACGGCTCTGGCCGGCGAAATCGCGAGACGCGGTCTGGCCGAAACCGAATCGCGTCACGTAGCGTCCGAGCCGTTCCGGTCCAAGCGCGATGCCAATCTTGCTCGCCCCGACATTGCTTGACTTGACGATGACGTCCGCGAACGAGAGCTCCCCGTAGTTGCGGCCCATGTCGTCGATTCGATGCGACCCGAACCGAATGACGCCGGGACTGGTATCGATGATCTGCTCGGGTTCGAAGAACTGCTCCTCAAGGGCGGCGGACGCCGTCACGATCTTGAATGTCGACCCCGGTTCATACACATCCTGGGTGGCCCGGTTCCGGCGCGCGTCATCCGTCGAGCCCGAGAAACTGTTGGGGTTGAACGTGGGTTCGTTGGCAAGCGCCAGAATCTCGCCGGTCGACGGATCCATGACGATGACGCTGCCAGCAGCGGCGTCATGCTCAAGGACGGCGGCACGCAGCTCGCGCTCGGCGATGTACTGAATAAACTTGTCGATGGTGAGCTCGAGCGAGACACCGGCGGTCGGCGGACTCTCGACCCGACTGAACGCGCGATTGTGGGCATCCGTCTGCACGAGCACACGCCCCGGGCGCCCACGCACCTCTTCGTCGTACCTCGCCTCGAGTCCGTGCAAACCGTTGTTGTCGGTCCCGACATAGCCGAGCAGATGCGCGGCCAGTTCCTTATTCGGATAGAAGCGGCGACTCTCCTTAATGAGCCCGATGCCTTCGAGGTCCAGGGCTCGGATTCTGCGGGCGGCGTCGACAGACACGCGACGCTGTACGTAGGCGAACAACCGATCTTCGCCCAGCCGAGTCTGAAGCCGATCGCGTTGCGCCTCGTCGCACTCGAGCACGTCGCACAGCTGCCGCGTGGTCTCGACGGGATCGTCCACCTGCACCGGCACCGAGACCACGGTGTCGGCATCCACGCTGTAGGCGAGCACGCGGCCCTCCCGGTCGAGAATTTCTCCTCGCTTGGGATGAGTGTCGATCGAACGTGACTGCTGCCGCTCCGCGCGCTCCACGAGATCGGCGTGACGAAACACCTGCAGATGGACGAGCCTTCCCTCGATCGCCAGACCCCACAGCAGCATCAGGCTCGCCGTGACGAGCACGCGCCGCCGGATGACCTCGCGCCAGCGGTCGGTGGATGAAGAAGGCGGCACCATAGTTCGTCTCGGTCAGCTACGGACGGGCCCCGACAACCGCGCTCGCGTCTCGCGATGCCAGCACGGAACGGTCGGGCGGCGGGGTCGGTGTGATCCGCTCGATGACATGCGAGTCGGCGGGAGTCGGGGCGACCAGGTTCAGATCCCCGGTCGCGATCCGCTCGATCCGCCGAGGCGACCGCAGTGTTTCGATTTCCAGGCGCAAGTGCCGATTTGTTTCGAGCTCCTCGTTCCGTTCCCGCTCCATCTGCTCGATGGCGTATCCGTGGCGAAGCAGTTCGAAGTGCTGCCAGGCCGAGAACAACAACACGACCACGAGGCCGACGCCGATACCCAGCGAGTGCCACAGCTGGCGTCGTCGGGTCTTGTCGACCTCCCGCACGATGGGAATGTTCCGGATATCGCGCTTGATGTCGTACTCGAGATGGAGCCTGCTCATGCCAGCCTCTCAGCCGCTCGTAAACGCGCGGACCTCGCGCGTGGGTTGCGCGACACCTCATCGGGACCGGGCCGGACCGGCCTTCGGGTCAGGACTCTCAGGGCGACCCCCTCGCCCTGTTCCAGCTCTCGCAGGGTGTGCTTCACGATCCGGTCTTCCAGTGAGTGAAAGCTGATAATCACCATGCGGGCGCCCGCCGCAAGGCGACTCGCCAACGACCGCAGGAAGACATCAAGGCCGTCCAGTTCACGATTTACCCAAATCCGCAAGGCCTGGAATGTCCGGGTAGCCGGGTCGATGCGGGTGCGTCCCCGGTATCGGATCGACCGACGCACCGCCGTCGCGAGCTGCGTCGTGGTCGTCAGCTCCCCGGCGTCGCGCGCCCAGATGATGCGCCGCGCGATACGCCGAGAATGACGCTCTTCCCCGTACTCGTAAATCACGTCGGCCAGCGACTCAGGGGTGACCTCGTCGAGCATCTCCGCCAAGGTCTGGCCCTGACTGCGATCCATGCGCATATCAAGGGGGGCGTCGAGACGGAAGCTGAAGCCACGGCCGTCCGTCTCGAGTTGGACAGTCGAGTGGCCCAGATCGGCCAGCGCCCCGTCGATGCGGTCTATCCCGCGTTCATCCAGGACCTGAGCAAATCCTCGGTAATCGCCGTGCACCAGCTCCAGCCGATCGAGCCACGGCGACAGCCGCTCCCGCGCCAGAGACAACACCTCCGCGTCTCGATCGAAGCCGAGGACCCGCGTGGCGTCGGCTTGGAAGAGCGCCTCCGTGTGACCTCCAGTGCCGACGGTGCAATCGACCATGAGCGCGCGTCCAGCCGGCGCCAACTGCTCGATGGTCTCCCCCAGCAGCACCGGCTCGTGTAGAATCATCGCGGTCAGATACCGAACTCGGAGAGCGCCCGAGCGTCGTCGTCGGTGAACGCATCCCCGTCAAGACGGTTCACAAAGCGCTCGTGGTTCCACACGTCGAGATAGTCGTATTGACCAAACACGTCTACGTCGCCGGACATGGCCGCCGACTCGCGAAGCCGCCCGTGAATCGACACCCGACCCTGCTTGTCGAACTCGCTTGGCTGTCCGAAATAGTTGACGCGGTCCAGAAACTTGCCGCGGGCGGGGAGAGTGGTCGGGACCTTCGCGAGCTTCTCTTCGATCTCGGTCCAGACCTGGAGCGGATAGATGCTCACGAGTTCGCCGGACAAACTCGTAATAAAAAGCTGGGTTCCGTATCGGTCTTCAATCGTGGCGCGAAACAACGTTGGGATCTTCAGACGTCCCTTCTCGTCGATCTTGGCTGAGAAATTTCCGCGTAACACCCTATTTACTCCACCTGAGTCCAATAAAATCTACTGCGATAGTAGAAGGCGGTCAGTCTAGTGTCAACAGCCGAATTCAGCTGGAGCAATGACTTCCGCTTAACTTTCGCTCGGCTTACACACCTCCGCGCGTCACTGCACGCCCAACGGCCATGCCGGGGGCGTTTGTGAACGTCGCCACCCACCGCACACGATGCTTCGAGCAGGGCTGATAGGTCTGCCCTCGACCGGCAAGACCACGTTGCTGCGGCTGCTGAGCCAGTCCGGAGAGAACGGCGGTCGGCCCGGTGGGCGCTCGGAACCGCAGATCGGCGTGGCCCGAGTGCCGGATCCTCGCCTGGACCGGTTGACCACGCTGTTCAAGCCAAAGCGACACGTTCCGGCCACTGTGGAACTGACCGAACTCGCCGGCCATGGGGGGGCGAAAGCCCTGCTCGACGTGTCTGGTTTTCGGAACGCCGACGCGCTGCTGCATGTGCTGCGGCTGTTCCGAGACGAGCGCGTGCCACACGCCGCCGGGGATGTCAACCCGGCTCGAGATCTGCGTCGCATGGAAGATGAGCTGATTCTGGCCGACCTCGTGGTCGCAGAACGACGGCTGGAGCGGATCCGGCAGGACCTCAAGAAGGGGAAGAGTCGCGAACTGGACGAGGAGGCTCGAGTCATCGAGCGATGCCGGGCTACCCTAGAAGACGGACAGCCGCTGCGAGCACTGCGTCTGGACCCGGAGGACACCAAGCGTCTGAGAGGATTCAGCTTTCTATCGGCGAAACCGCTGCTCGTCGTCCTGAATCTGGACGAGTCTGACGTCGCGGACCCAGCCGGCGCGATCGAGCGAGCCGAACTGACCGAGGCGCTGTCCGGCGCCGCCACCGAGACCGTGCCGGTATGCGCGAAGATCGAGCTGGAGATCGCGGAGCTGCCACCGGAAGACTGCGCAGCGTTTCTGGAGGACCTCGGGTTGGCTGACTCTGGTCTCGACCGGGTGATCCGCGCGAGCTATCGTCTGCTCGGCTACATCTCTTTCTTCACCGTCGGGGAGGACGAGTGCCGGGCGTGGTCCATCCCTCGAGACACGTCGGCTCAAAACGCGGCCGGCGAAATTCACAGCGATATCGCTCGGGGGTTCATACGTGCCGAAGTCGTGTCATACGAGGCGCTGACCGCTCGTGACGGTTCCTACCCCGCGTGCCGCGAGCACGGGGAGGTCCGGCTCGAAGGTAAGGACTATGAAGTCCGAGACGGCGACATCATCAACTTCCGGTTCGCCACGTGAGCCACGACACGAATATCACACCATGAGAACACTGATCACCGGCGGAGCCGGCTTCATCGGCTCGCATCTGGCCCGCGCCCTACTCGATGTCGGTCACGAGGTGTTCGTTCTGGACAACCTCTCCACCGGGTCGATCGACAACATCGAACCGCTCAAGACTCACCCGCGGTTCGACTATGCGATCGACACCATCACCAACGAGCCGATGCTCGCCGAGCAGATCGACCGCTGTGACGTGGTCTTCCATCTGGCGGCCGCGGTCGGCGTACAGCTGATTGTCAAAGCGCCGGTCCACACCATTGAGACCAACGTCACCGGCACGGAGGTGGTGCTCAAGCATGCCGCCAAGAAGCGCAAACTGGTGGTGATCGCGTCGACGTCGGAGGTGTATGGCAAGAGCACCGCGATTCCGTTCCGCGAAGATGCGGACCTGGTGCTGGGTGCGACTCACCAGCACCGATGGGCGTATGCGTGCAGCAAGGCTATCGACGAATTTCTCGCCCTCGCCTACTGGAAAGAACGGCGGCTTCCGGTCATCATTCTCCGCCTGTTCAACACCGTCGGCCCTGGGCAAACGGGCCGCTACGGCATGGTGATTCCCAACTTCGTTCGCCAGGCCCTGGCGGGCGAACCGATCACGGTCTTTGGCCCCGGGACACAGTCTCGAAGCTTTGGCTTCGTGGGCGACGTCACCCGCGGAATCATCGCACTGGCCGCAGAGCCGAAAGCCGTGGGCGAGGTCTTCAACCTGGGCAACAACCACGAAACGACGATTCGGGAACTGGCGACCCTCGTCAAGACGCTGGCCGGGAGCAATTCGGAGATCGTGACCATCCCCTACGACGAGGCGTATGAGAGCGGCTTCGAGGACATGCCCCGACGCGTCCCGGATCTGACCAAGGTGCAGAGCCTGGTCGGCTACGAGCCCAGAGTAGAGCTTCCCGACATCCTCACCTTGGTGATCGAACACCACCGGGCTCAACGGCCGGAGTACGTCTAGGTTTTCCGACGAGGCGCCCGTCTGGCGGCGTTGCTTCGTCGGTCACAGCGCACCTTGGCTGCTCCCTCCTCGCGCCTGGCCAGACAAACGCCTCGCCTGGAAGTCGCCTCGGCGCGCGACAATGCGCGCCTCGCAGACGCGGGGGTGTGGAGTCTCGGGCAGGAAACGGCGATTCCATCGTCGTTCCTCTATGACCCCGGACGGGGGCGGTGGGAGCGGGCATCTCGATCCGCGAACCGTCGGAGACGAGCCGAGCGGTCGTGCCGCCGCCGGTGAGGACCGTGCGCGGGCGCGGAGTTTTACCTCCGGGTCTGGGATCAGCCACGCGCTCGCTTTTCCCCGGGTGCCGGGAGCAGGCCCTCCGGTGACGTTCTCCCCAGGCAGAGCCGGGGGCATCAAGAATGTGAGCCGCCAAAGACGGCTTGACGGCGCCGCAACGCGTCGCCTCGGGGCCCCCTGTTGGGGGCCTGACTACAGCATGCCCAGTTGATCGGTCCGTCGGTCCT
>Ga0310124_10000785_pt1 | contig 22384 bp, 21 predicted proteins | sample CB11b_AW_Bot5_MG_FD_203507 | JGI IMG/M metagenome (GOLD analysis project Ga0310124, IMG submission 203507) | Marine microbial communities from Western Arctic Ocean, Canada - CB11b_AW_Bot5 | ecosystem: Environmental > Aquatic > Marine > Oceanic | place: Canada: Western Arctic Ocean | collected... | reverse complement strand
TTTTCCCCGACCGCCACCAGTAGTTTTTCCGCCTTCAGGTCAACGATCATTTGCGTAAGTGCCGGAGCCAAGCTGACCACACGGATCTGCTGGGGCATGTTGTCCGCAGTTTGGACCGGTTGTTCCTGGCGGCTACAGGCTCCGATCACCATTGTGCACATCAACATGGTCAAAGCATGCCAAGGATAATTGAAAAGTTTTAAACAACGAAGACTGATCATCATGCTTATCCTAGATCTTCGAGTTCAAAGCTGTCAAAACACGGCAAGGTATTATGTTGCGATGTGACCTCTTAGCCTTCAGGCGACGCCGTATTGCCTTGGGGTGCGTTCCCCTCATTGGTTTCAGCCGGTTGGTCAATATCGATGTCATCAAAGCTGGTTCCATCCGATACGTGACGGAGCAATAGGTAAATCCATGTGTTTGCGCAGAAAAAGAAGCTGACGACAAAAGCTGCAACCAATGCAAAAGTCAAGCATGTCCATGCCGTGATGAGGATGGCTGCCACTTTGGCGGTACCGTCCATTAAAGACCAGTCAATTGCAGAAATGAGTTGACCTGGTTCTAGTGGAGGCATCATGGCGGCAAAGCGACCATGTGCAGTTGATTTGACACTTGTAAACACTCCAAAGTCAACACACCATTGCGTTACTGCCAGGGTCATCCAAGCCACCATCGCCACAAAGCAGTAGGTGATTGCTCCATATACCAGGCTCACAAGGTTGTAGAACAGAAATCTCCAGGGTCGGAAGAACACGTAATTAAATGTTCTTGCAATGACATCGAATGCATCGGTGCCTTCAACCGCAAGGGCTGGATAGAGCAAATTTGCAGAACCGACCAGGCCCAGGATTATCAGGGTAATGATCAATCCCGCCATTAATACCAGGCCGAAAAGCAATCCCCCGAAAAGGTCAAGTACTGGCACGTTGAACAGGATCAAGCCAAATAATGCTTGGCAAAGTGCAATGATAATCACCATGAACAGGGGTAGGAACGGTACGATCACAAGCCATGGGAACTTGCCTTGCGAGAATCGCAGCGCCGCTGTGACACCCAGACGTTTGTTCCGGCCTCCATGCATTGCGGCTAAACGACAGATGGCACCACCAAACAGGGCCCACAATAATAGAGATCCAGAAATCCAAAGAACAAAAAACAAACGATGCGAATGATATAACCATGACGGCAGCGTACATAGGATATCCCGCAATGCGGATGTTACGGTGTCAGTGTCTGCTGGGTTCCCAGTAGCCAGATCCTGGAGACCAAAATTGAAAGAAATAGTCGCATGCACTAAACGTGAGAAGGCCTCCCGCCCAAAGCTCGATGTGGCGGAAAAGACGCCGACAGGATTGAGGGCTTGAATCTGCTCAAGTTTTTGCCTGTGGCGAATGCTAAGTTGGTGTAATCGCTCGTTGTCAGCACCAGATCCATCCCGGGCCAGGTGCGTATATTCGTCATGAAAATATTCGTTGATCGCTCCGATCGGGTCCTCATGGCTCTGGAGGTTGTTGGGTAGTGACACGGCCATCCATTCAGCCCGCAATTGCTTAACCTGTTGAGGTCTGTGTTCTCGCCAGTGATCAAACTGATTAATGCTGTGTGTTGCGAAGTATTGGGCTTCACCAGGTTCGGCCTGGGATGTGAGAATTAAGTCCAGTAGGCAGCCATAGAAAAACAATGCTGCTACCAGGACAAGCGCAAGCAGCAACTTGGCTGGTCCAATGGCCATGCGAAAGGTTTTAAACAGGTTGATGAAGGGGAACACTGTGCGCCAGTCAATCTCTTCGATGCGCACGGGATGTGATGGTGGGGTCATTGGTAAACTCGAAGCTATCCGTGGTTGCTATTCAGAGACGGCGGATGAACTGTTGGTGGATTGTGATGGGTCTGGCATCTGCCTTGTTTGCTCAAGCTCAGTAATTTTCTTGATCCGGCGTTCGTGACGCCCACCCTCGAATTCCGTCATCAGCCATGTCCGTACGATCTGGTTGACGATTCGTTGGCCCAGCATGTCAGAAGGCAAGCACAACACATTGGCATTGTTGTGACGACGGCTTTGATCGGCACCTATCGCGTCGTGGACCAGTGCGGCGCGAATCCCCCTGATCTTGTTGGCGACGATACTCATTCCAATTCCCGATCCGCCAACCAAGATGCCGCACTCGCATTGCATTTGGGACACCGCTGTTGCCACTGCCACCGCCGGATCCGGGTAGTCGCTTGGCTTGTTAGACGCCGGTCCCAGTTTTACCACCCCGTACTCCTGCTGATCCAGCCATTCGCACAACTGCTGGTACATGTCGTAGCCACGATGGTCACTTGCAATGGCCACTTTCATTGGAGGTGCTCCTTGAATCTATGGGACAAACGTTGATGAATGAGGTCGGCGCAACGCTGGTAGCTGCTGGAGCCGGACCCAATCGGATCATCGATATCACCGTCAGGGTCTAGTGTAAAGGTTTTTGGGGCTGCTGTGGGCGCGATGGCGATAACTACCTCTCGGTGTGTGGTCGTCATGCAATAGATCGTTTCTGCTTCGTGAATCATCTCGGCGGTCAGTGGCCTGGACCGGTGCTTGGTCAGGTCAATGCCGATCTTGGCCATGGCTTCAATCGATTCAGCACTGGCAGGTGTCCCGCGGATTGCATAGACCCCAGCCGACCACACGGTCGCATCAGACGAATCCGGCCCTACGGTATTCTGTTGCTTTTCGCTAAGCAGTTTCTTTGCAATAGCTTCAGCCATTGGGGATCGGCAGGTATTGCCGCTGCAGACCAGTAAGATGTTCCACTGCAACAATTTCCTGATGAATCGCTCGTCGTAGACGCCTGTACGTTCAACAGAGATTTTAGTTTTATTGCAGTCTCTTGCCGCTGTGATCCGCACAATGGTCGAAGGTTTGGCGAATCGGGTTGGACCGCAATCAATAATTAGATCAACCTGATCGCCAATTGCTTCAGCGGCCTCCTCGCCATTCTGTGGTGGTTCCTGCCCACGGGTATTTGCACTGCTGGCAATCACTGGCTCATCAATCGCTCCCAGAATCTTCTGGGTCAGAGTGTCGTCAGGACACCTTAGCCCCACGGTATTTTTATGGTAGATCCGCGAACGGACATCCCTCGCCAACTTCATGGCCGAAAACTTCTGATCGATTAGGTTGTCTGCCAATTCGGCGATGATTGTTACGGGGCCAGGAAACACCCTGCGAACCAGCCGTTGGGTCAGCGAACCAGACAAATCGGCATACCGCCCGGCACTTTGGGCATTGGCCACGTGCACTGTAAAAGGTTGGCCCCCCGGCCTCTGTTTGAGTTTTCGAAGCGCATGATAACCTTGATTACTGGAAGCCATGCACGCTACGCCATAGACCGTCTCCGTTGGAAAGACCACCAGTTTTCCGGATTTCAATAACTCACAGGCCTGTTGCGATACTCGGCTGACTTGTTCAGCATTACTTTGATCAACACGCGTTAATTCCATGGCCACATTATCCGGACAGTTGTAGCGTATTTCTACTTGCCAAGTTCATGACAGGCAAACGGAATTGATAATACAACCACTCAATGACGTAATCCTTACACGATTCGTCGTGTGATAGTAATGAAATGAGGTTACGATTCCATCGAGATGGGTGCTAATCCAAGCCTTTCCTGCTTGGCCTGCCATTCGTCAATTTCACGTTTGTTGGTGGTTTCAATTGGTTTGCCAGTTCGCAGGGCATCCAGTTCAAGGCGTGTCAGGTGTTCGCTGCCGAGTTGATAGTCCTCAAAAGCCTCTGCGGTAATCGGTACGATTTTCTTGATGATTGCGAACATGGCACTGGCATAATCGCGGATCTCCTGCTGGGCATGAGAATCCATACGCAATGACAGGAAGTGCAGGATGTTATGTAGATCACACTTCCAATACCATTGCGTGTAAATGTTGACGGGCAAGCCGATTCTCGCCAGTTCACGGCTTACGCCCTTGTCCAGCAGATCTGTGTATTGGACGTACTGTGATTCACATCGATCCAGATAATCTAAAAACTGCTGTGCTGTTGCTGGGTCAATCGGTTCATCTCCCCCCTGACGATTGGATATTGATTGCGCACGTATGTTTTCGGCGCTAGGATGGTAGAAAGCATCGGGTACGATCGAATAGCGAGCAGAGTATTCATTGACATTAGCTGTGCGGTGACGGATCCACTGGCGTGCGATAAAAATTGGCATCGCAATGTGAAACTTGAACTCAACCATTTCAAATGGCGTGGTATGTCGATGTCGAAGCAGGTATCGAATCAGGCCGCGGTCTTCGTTGATTTTCTTAGTGCCCTCCCCGTAGCTTACACGAGCCGCTTGGACGATTGCGATGTCTGCCGTCGAGCCGACGGGAACCAATCGCGGCATGACATCAACCAGCGCCATCATGCCGTGCTCGTGGATTTTCACCTGCCAGCGGGCTGCATCGTCCATGACATCTTGCATCTGCACGGACGATGGCTGGTGTTCAATATTGGGATGCTCTGGATCCATGGTTGTCAGTGTACCGGGCTGTCGTTTGTTCGCACAGGGTCCTTCGTCTATTCTTTTGTACTCATGGCGAATTTATCAGCAATCGACAGTATCAGTCATTACGGTCCCATTGTGGTACTTCTGGTCATGGCGATTCTATTCGGTGTTGGCAATGTCGTTTTGACCACGGTTTTAGGCCCACGGAGCCAAGGTCCAGTCAAGGGCATGGCATACGAATCGGGTATGAATCCATTCAGTTCGGCACGTAGGCGTTTTCATGTCCGGTTTTATGTGGTGGCCATGACATTCCTCTTGTTCGACGTTGAAATCGTCTTCCTCTACCCCTGGGCGGTCGTATTCGGCAGTTTGGCAGATGAAAGTGCTCTTCGTCCATTGTTTCTGGGGCGGGTCCTATTTTTCCTGCTGACCAGTGTGGTTGCTTTCACCTATGCTTGGCGCAAGGGTGTATTTCAATACGACTAGCCAGTGTACTGCTGATCTGCCGCTAGAAATCTGATTAGATAAAGATGTGGCAATAACAGGTCGTAAGGCCACATTTGTCATCTAGGTGATACGGTTGACGGTACCGAGTCAGTTGACTGATAAGCCAACTTCTTTTTCTTATTCAGGAAATGCTTTCTGGCCTCACCGGCCAGGTAAAAGCTTCCAGTGATTATAATGAGGTCCTCGCGACTCACTGCACGTTCGGCCAACTGCAGTGCGTCGGAGAGTGTGGAACCGGCCTGGGCCATTTTCCCGCACATCTGGTTGAAACGGTTCATTAGGTCATCAGGTTCATGTGCACGCCGGTTGGCTTTGGCCCGCGTGAAGATCACTTTGTCAGCACCAAGGGCGATCTGTTGGAGCATGCCGTCGGTATCTTTATCCTGTCCGCAGCCGAAGATCATGACAAGTGAGTCGTAAGGGATGTGCGCACCAAGTGCACGAATTAGAGCGGTAATCGAGGTTGCATTATGTGCTCCATCGATAACGACCCGTGGCTGGTTCCAGACCTGTTCCATGCGTCCTGGTAGCGTGGTCTTGGCTAACCCGGAGATCACCTGTTCCTCAGGAACCGAAAATTTGTGTGCCTTGAGACAGTCAAGCATCGCCAGTGCCAAGCCACAATTATGCGCCTGGTGTTCTCCATCGAGTGGAACTGCCAGGTGATCCCATCGACTGGTCTTCGTGGCTAGGCAGACACGCGTGTGAGGTCCCAACTTTCGCGATGCTTCAAATCGGTAGCTGAAATCGATCTCTCGTCGGGTAAATGTTAGTGGAGCATCTACTTCTTCAGCCACCTGCGATAAGACTTCGGCCACGGCTGGGTCTTGTTCCACGCTTACGGCTGGAACACCCTTTTTAAATATCCCCGCCTTTTCACGAGCGATCTGAGTGAGTGAATTACCCAGCACATTGGTATGATCTAAACTGATGTGGGCCATGCCGGTCACCAGCGGTGTGACAACCGTAGTTGAGTCTAATCTGCCTCCTAATCCCGTTTCTAGCACGGCGATGTCCACTGCCTGGTCGGCAAAGTAGTACAGGGCAGCAGCGGTCAGTAATTCAAAGAAACTTGGTGGCGTGGTGCCAACGAGCCGCTCTTTGCTTGCAATCAATCGGAAAACATCAGTCAGATCGCCATGACTGATTATCTGCCCGTCAATGCTAATTCGTTCAGCTAGGTCGATTAGATGAGGGCTGGAGAACAAGCCGACTGTATACCCGCATTCGCGCAACATCGAACTGAGCATGGCACAGGTTGAACCTTTGCCTTTTGTGCCGGCAACCTGGACACATCGCAGTTGCTGATGGGGGTTATCCAGTAAGCCCAGCAACTTGCGCATGCGTTCCAGACTAAACGCGCGGCTGTTGTACGGAACAATCCGCATACGCTCGTAGTCGATGTGCTCATATAGCCAACGCAGGGCCACGTTATAGGTGACAATCGAGCGAGCGGCGATGGGCTTTTTGTTCGCCTTCTGTTTGGTCCTAGGGGCTGCTGTTGAGCCCTTGGCTTTTGCCGTTCGCTTGGCAGGTGTACGGGTTTTGCGGGTCGACTTTTTGGTCTTGTGGGTTGTCGTTGAAGCAGCCATAGCGTAGTAAAGGTACCAGTTTCGCAACGCGGCGTCAAGTTTTATACCTTAAGTTTATTTGTATAAAAGAGTTATGGTTTCGGGGGGTCTGGGGGGGATAGTCCTGGCATATCCGAAGTTGGCTTACCCAATTACTTTGGTTCGGTTGGACGGGGGGTGATGATTCGGCCCCGGTAAATTACGGGTCGATTCTTTCCATTCCGTTCATGTATGGGGTGAGGGCTTTAGGAATGCAGATTGAACCACCAGAATTCTGGTAAAGCTCCATCAGTGGAATCAAGATCCGTGGGCTGGCGATCACTGTATTGTTCAGGCTATGGCAAAAGTGGACCTTTCCCTGGTCATCGCGGTATCTCACATTGAGGCGGCGAGCTTGAAAATCATAGAAGCGTGATGCTGAATGAGTTTCACCGTAACTTTTGCGGGACGGCATCCACGTTTCGATATCAAACTTTGCCACCTGGCCCTGCCCCAACTCTCCTGTGCACACGTCAACCACACGGTAGGGCAGTTCCAACTCCTGCAACAACTGTTCAGCATAACTTAGAATTTTTTCGTGCCAGCCTTTTGATTCATTGATATCGTTTTTGCATAGGACGACCTGTTCAACCTTGTCGAATTGGTGGATCCGGTACAGGCCATGCGTATCTTTTCCATAGGTCCCCGCCTCGCGACGAAAGCAACTACTCTGGGCGACATACCGTCGGGGTAAATCGGTCTCGTTAAGGATTTCGTCCATGTGATAGGACATAAGTGGGACTTCCGCAGTTCCAACAAGGAACAGTTCAGGGTCTTCGTTGGTCATGGCGTAAGTTTGATCACGGCCAAGTGGAAAGTATCCGGTTCCAACCAGTGCCGGTTGACGCACCATGACGGGTGGTGTCATGGGTTTAAAACCATGGCCGCAGATCCGGTCGAAGGCCAAGCGTAGTACTGCCTGGTGCAGCAATGCACCATGGCCGGTAAGAAAATAACTGCGTGTGCCTGAAAGCTTGACTCCCCGTTCAATATCGATCATTCCCAGGTTTCTGCCCAGCGCCACATGGTCTTTGGGCTCAAAATCAAATTTTCGAACCTCCCCCCACTTCCGCAATTCAACATTCTCCGAATCATCTGCACCAACAGGTACGGTCTCGTCAGGTGGTTGTGGCACATGTAACAATAAGTCGTTTAGTGGTGATTCAATCTCTCCAATCAGCTTGCTGAGCTCCTGTTCGCGCTGCTTGAGCTGGGTTGGTCGCTGCTGCATCTGCTTCATCTTCTGCTGAAGCTCTAACTTTTCGTCGCCCGAAGCGGTCTTGAGCTGGGGGGCCAACTGCCCGATCTGGCGGCCAACCATGTTTTTTTCTGCGGTAATCTTCTGCTGTTCAGTCAGCAGTTTGCGCCGTTCGGCGTCGAGTTCAAGGATTTGGTCGATATCCACATGGATTCGCTTGGCTGCTGCTGCATCACGAAACCGGCCCGGGTTATCTCTGAGTTGCGATAGATCAATCATTGCAAGAACCTTTCAGCCATCAGCTCGCCAGCGAATCATACCAACCCCAGCAGGCACATATTTCGAATCCGGGCTCAATGGGCGGGTGCCCAGAGGTGCTGGACAATTACAATCTACAAGGAGCTCAAATGTTTTTGTTCCAACTTCTTTAGTCCTTATATTCATAATTCATCGTCCCTTCCTTAAGTCTGTACAGTATCATAAACTTGCTGGATTCTTGATTACCTTGGTTTGCCAATCTCTGCATAGTACCGTGGGTGTTGGGGGTCGTTTTCGCTTGACCATGATGACCAGTAAATTCTGCGCATCGAACTGCCTACACCTACGACGGTATGGTTTGGTGGTGATGGCGGTCATCAGTGCCTCATGTGTAACCCCCCACGGTGGTGGCAACCTCAATGAAACATCCCATCAAGACCGTACTGGAGCTTCATCGGCCGGTTCTCAGGTGGCTCGCATAGACACACGGAGGTCCCGCATATCGAATCCGTCAGTCACAACTGATCAGACCGGGCAATTGCACGGTGAGCTTACTGAAATTCGCCAGCAAAGAGACATTGCACAGGTGCAACTTGTGCGGGCTCTCCAGTCTTTGGCGGATATCCAAAGACGTTTATACATTTCAGTTGATGAGTCACAAAGCACGGAATTTCTTATCGCGTGGCTGGATGATGACTTGGATCAGACACGTCAACTGGCAATGGCTCTGGCGAGAAACCGCCTTACAACAAACCAGCCGTTTGGTGATCTGCTTCGCCGGGCACTGCGGCGGCGTCTTGAGGATCTGGTGCCAGCGGTACGTCGCGACTCGGCCCGACTGTTTGCGAAATTAGCTGATAGCGAAGCAGCTGATATTGTTGCCATTCGGCTGGCGAGCCGGAAGGACACCGATTTAGAGTCGGTCAAAGCATATTTGGCATTGATGACCGCCCTGCCCCGTGCTGATGCGGTTGAACCTGCCCTGGAGATGTTGCTAAATAGTCAAACATGCCGTGACGCGGCCGGAGCCTTGGCAGCGGCAATTGAAAAAGATCTGCTAAATGTCGGCCAGTTGGCTCGTGCCGGGTCTGGTATCCGTACCCAGCTTCAAGGCAATCGTGTACCTGGACCCCAGATGGTGCGACTTTTAGCACAGGTGGCCAATGAACAAGATTGGCAAAAGATTTCACACTGGCTAGATGCAGAGGACAAGAAGCTCAAGGAGGCGGCTGCCGAGGTTTGGGCCGCATCGGACCGTACCTTGGTGGCATTGGCGCAACGGGCTGATGACGAGTACATCCGACCGATCGTGATTGCCGCGGTCAGGCAAAGGGGGAGAAAACTTCAAACGTTTCTTGTGTTGCTCGATCACAAGCCGACCAATCAGCAGATGGTGGCGGCATGGCGCCGAGCCCTTTTGGAACTGGCCGGCCGCCTGCCAACGGCAGCCGTAGTTGAAGCGGATCGTCAACTATCTAAAAATGCTACTGATGACGAACTGCGGAATCAACTGCTTGCCGCAGCAATCAGCCGGCAAAAGGTTGCTGTGCATGGTGTCGATCCGGGGAGTATAGATCTCGATCAATTACACAGATACATCAAACTTGTCCTTAGCCGTTCGGAGTTGCATTTTGCCAACGGTGACCCCAATCCTACCATTGACGACCTTGAGTCAATCTATTCGACATGGCGGCCTCGGCTCATCATGCCGATGCAACATCAGCTCGACCTTGCTCTGCTACGTTCTTATCTGGCCGTGAGCAGTACTTCGTTGGCCGTCGAGATTGCGTCAGCAATGATCAAGCAGGTTCCCGATGGCAGCATTGACCAAGCAGAGAAAACACGATTTAATGTTGGTGATGCATTCATGGTTGCCATCAACCGCCTGGTTAATGGCGGGCAGATTGATCAGGCCGACCTGATGCTTGCGGGGTTTAAAGATGTCACCAGCTGGCAGGAAAACGATCTCGGTAAGATTCAGCTTTCGAAGCTAGAGCAGAAACTGAAGACAATACGATCCGGAGCCCCCTCGCAGACTTCTGGCCAAAATAACGACACAAGATCCGTAGAGTCCCAGGAAGAACTCTGAGGCTCTGGCGTTTCATCAGGTAATCTGTTGGCGTTATACTAATTGAGTTGTTCGCGTAGTTGATTACACTTTGAAACTATGAAACCTAAAATTAAAGGTAAAGCTTTCGTTGTCGGCGATGACGTGGACACGGATCAGATGATTCCGGCTGAGTACTTGTCGTATAACCCGGCCGACCCAGACGAGCGTAAATATTTCGGCATGTACGCTATGAGTGGGGTTCCTCCAGCAGGTAGCGGGCTGCCCGATGGTGGTGTCCGGTTTGTTCCGGAGGAAAGTTTCAAGGGTGAGTTTACGATTGTCATTGGTGGCAAGAATTTTGGTTGCGGTTCATCGCGTGAGCACGCGCCTTTGGCACTTGCGGAGGCCGGTGCGGTGGTGGTCATTGCTGAGTTTTATGCGAGAATCTTTTTTCGAAATTGTGTCAATGGCGGGTACCTCCTGCCCTTCGAATCGGCCGACCGTCTGGTGGGAGATATTTCAACGGGGGATGAATGTGAAATTGATATTGAAATTCCAGCACTTACGAATCTGACGACTTCAAAATGTCACCCCCTTCAACAGTTGGGTGATGTTAAGCCGATCATCGATGCGGGCGGCATTTTTGAATATGCCGAACAAGTGGGTATGTTCAAGGGTTAATACTCGGGCCTGATGGGATGTGTTTATGGATGCGGTCTACCTCGCCGAAAAATATGCAGCTGGAGTTGGATATGACGATTACCTCAAGACGGGTAATCCTGGTCAGGTCGAGGGATGGGCGTCGGTATACAAACAGGTCCGTTTGACAGATCCCCAGCAGCATCTGATTCAGGGGTTCTCGCGAAAAATGAATGTGCTGGTGGTGTCAGGTATTTGGTGTGGAGACTGTGCGCAACAGGGGCCGTTGATTGCACGGATCGCGCAAGCCAATCCCAAGGTGATCAATCTTCGTTGGGTTGACCGGGATGAACATGCCGATCTGCAGGACAGGGTTCGTATCAATGCTGGTAATCGTGTTCCGGTCGTCATTTTCTGTGCCGAAGATTTTGAACCGATTTATTGGTTTGGTGATCGGACGCTGTGCCGCTATCGGGCGATTGCCGAAACCCAACTCGGTGCCAGTTGCCCCCTGCCGGGTGCGTCATTTGATCAGGAAGAGTTGGAAGGAACGCTCCAAGATTGGATCGATCAGTTTGAACGCGCACATTTATTGGTTCGATTGAGTACGCGTTTAAGGCAAATACACGGTGATTGATCTGCGGTCTAGGTTATATAGATATGCGGTTACTCAAACAGTATCTCTAGCTTCCTGCGGTGTGTTTGAGGGTGATCGGGGAAATCTTGGCAGGGCTGCCGTACTGCTTGAATGCTTGGTACGTAGCACTTACAATCCACGATTTCTTGCGGGGGAAGCAAGATTCGCCGACGAAGACTATCCGGATTTTAGGAGTCATCCAGTGACGGAGATCCGGGGCGGAACCGATATGTTGGGTTAGGAGTCCACCGTGGCAAAGAAAAAAGTCACCAAGAAAAAACCGACCAAGAAGACGGTTGTCAAGAAAAAATCGGTCGGCAGAAAAAAATCAAAGAAGAATGCTGGACGCGGCAAGACGACCAAATTGACGAAGGCAAGCAAGGGATCCAAGGACAAGGTCTCGGTTCGTACCAAGAAAAAGACCGTAACAACCTCGAAATCGACGAAAAAGAAAAAGTCATCAAAATTCAAGGCCCTTTCAAAGGGCCAGGCAAATATTACCGCAAGAACTCCAACTGCCGCACCGTCCGTCCCCATGATGGACGAGTCGGTAGTTGTTCGTCCCGAGCCGCCATCGGAATCCAAACTGCGACGGGTTAAGACCGGTCTGTCACGCAAGGATTTGGCGGACTACCGGCACTTGCTTCTCGCCAAGAGATCTGAAATCCTGGGTGATGTTGCTGCCTTGGAAAGCGAATCACGTGCTGATAAAAGTGAGCATGTCTCACCGGAACACATGGCCGATTTGGGCTCGCAAAGCTTTGAGATAGAGTTCACACTTGGTTTGGTAGAGTCTGAACGAAGGATGCTCAAAGAAATTAATGAGGCCCTGGTAAGAATCCGAAATCGCACCTATGGCGTATGCCTTGAGCGTGCAATCCCGATTGGCAAGCTAAGATTAGACGCCAAGCCCTGGGCCAAGTACTGCATTGAAGTGGTAAGAAAAAAAGAAATTCGCGGTGAGCTTTAATCTGTATTTGGCCAGCATCTGGCGGGCATGGAAGACTGGTTGGTATCGTCTCCAAATACGCGTGATCCATCGAGAAAAATTGAACAAAACGTCCACCGATGCTCATCCTTGCGCTGGACGCCACAGAGCGTCTTGGATCCTTTTTCTTCTCGTTTTGCTTGCGGTCCTCGCAACTGATCTGGTTAGCAAAACTCTAGCCTTTGAGCTGGTAGCCCCCAGTCCTGTGCGATTAACGGATTCGGTTCGCCTTGGCGCTAGTCCAATTCCACCGCACGAAGCAATCCCGCTGATCCCATCAATACTTAGTCTGAAACTTACTCTCAATACCGGTGCAATCTTCGGGTTAGGCAAAGGACGCCAATGGTTTTTCATTGCGGTCAGTATGGTGGCAGTCCTTGTCCTGATCCGCGTTTTCTGGGTGAGTCGGGCTCAAGCCAGAGTGATCCATGTGGCCCTGGCGATGATTCTGGCTGGCGCGATAGGGAATTTGTATGACCGGGTACGTTTCAATGCAGTACGCGACCTGCTGTGGCTGTTCCCGGAGGTTAAACTGCCGTTTGGTTGGCGTTGGTCGGGTGGTTCGACCGGCGACCAACTGTATCCCTGGATATTCAATGTTGCTGATGCAGGCTTGGTTGTTGGTGTGGTCCTTATGCTCGTGGTGATGTGGTCTGCAGGGCCGCGTGAACCAGTCGCTGGTAGAGACCCAGATTGACATCCTGGCCGGTTTGCAGGTGAGTTGAATTTGGATCATCCAAGGAACCGGCTCGTTCTGGGTGCCATTGGACGCCGACATAGAATGGACGGGTGGGGTCGTCGGTTGCTTCAATCACACCATCGGGTGCGACGGCCACAATTCGTAACCGCCCCGGATCCTCCACCGCTTGGCGGTGGTATGACACGACCATGCATTGCCCATGTCCAGTTGCTGTACCGCTAAATAAAGCAGATTGCTCAACCACGAACTTCAGGCCATGGTTGTGATTATCCATATGGATCTGCGCATTTTTGAGGGTCTGCGGTAGATATTGATGGAGCCGTCCCCCTGCGTGCAAAACCATCAGTTGCATGCCGAGGCAGACTCCCAGGACTGGCTTGTGGGGGGCAAGGTCGGCTGCGGCTAGCAGCGCCAGGTCAAAGGATTGGCGTCGCTGGTCGATGGGGCGTGCTTGTGGGTGTGTCGGTTGACCAAAAGCTTCCGTGTACGGGTCGGCACCGCCGGTTAGAACCAGCCCGTCACAGATTCCCAGGTAATCATGCGCCAACTGAGGTTCATGGGGTAGCAGCAAGGGTATGCCCCCTACCTTCATTATCACGTGGCTATAGGCAATTGCCGATTCATATGTACCGCTAGACGCTTCGTTATTCTTGTTGTCGATACTGATACCGATAACGGGCGTTTGCATGGTGATATTCTACGCCAATTGACCTATGGCCTTCCTGGACTGCCAGTCCATGCGATGGCAAGGCGGTCGTGGGGTATACTGGTCATGCGATTGGAGTCAACGGCTATGGCAGATACAGATAACGCATTCCAACAGTGTATTTCCCCTGATTGTCAGGCCACATTTGGTGTAGAGGAGGTACATGTCTCCTGTCCGAACTGTCTGCGGAAAAATAGGCAATCCTTGCTGGATATCCGTTACGATTGGTCTCGCACAGCAGTACCTAAGGCGATGGATTTCTTTGAACACCGGTGGATGACAAAGGGTGAACAGGTCACCGGGTCCCTGGATTTTTCCGGTGTCTGGCGGTTTAGGGAACTGCTTCCATTTTTTCGGGATGAGAACCAGGTTGTTACCATTGGTGAGGGGCGGACCAATCTTCAGAACGCACGCTTGCTCGCAAAGCAAGTTGGATTGCGCCCGGGAAACTTATTCCTGCAATACGAGGGACTCAACCCATCGGGGTCATTCAAAGACAATGGGATGGCTGCTGCCTTCACGCATGCCAAGATGGTCGGAGCCAGGAAGGTGGCGTGTGCATCAACTGGCAACACGTCTGCAAGTTTGGCCATGTTCGCAAGTCTCAGCAGCATGACGGGGATCGTGTTTGTCGGTACGGGTAAGATAGCCTACGGCAAGCTGTCTCAGGCGCTCGATTATGGAGCACGGACACTACAGATCCAGGGTGATTTTGATGCATGCTTGCGACGCGTGCGCCAGATTGCCGCCGATCGCCCTCAACTCGGTATCTATCTGATGAACAGTGTCAACCCATTTCGACTGGAAGGACAAAAGGCGATTATCTATCGAGTGCTCGAAGCATTGGATTGGAATGTGCCAGATTGGATCGTGTTACCGGGTGGTAATCTCGGGAATTCGGCGGCCTTTGGCAAGGCGCTGGCAGAATTACACGAACTGGGATTAATCCAACGAATTCCTAGAATCGCGATCATTCAGGCCACCGGTGCTAATCCGCTTTACGAGCTATTTGCCGAGCAGGGTGTACGGTGGAATGGCGGAGATGTCGACCGTTCAGTTGTAAGTGATTACTACCAACAACTAGATGCGGCAGATCACCATGCGCAAACAATTGCCAGTGCGATTGAGATCGCCAGACCTGTCAACTTATTCAAAGCCTTGCGCACCCTTGAAGTGACCCATGGAGTCGTGCGTGAAGTCGATGACGAAACAATTCTTGACTACAAGGCCTTGATCGGCCGGTATGGATTTGGCTGTGAGCCCGCAAGTGCCACGTCAGTTGCGGGTACGCATTACTTGGTCAAGGAAGGGGTCATCGGTGCAGATGAGACGGTTGTGTGTATCCTTACCGGGCATGTGCTGAAAGATCCTGATGCCACCGTCAAGTATCACACCGGGATTGACATGAAGGCTGCTAAAATGCCCGTGCCACAGGCCAAGCCATCAGGTCAATTTGCCACAGAGCCGGTCCAGGTTCCCGATGACTTGAACCGGATTATTGACGCGATAGGCGCAGATCCAGCAGGAATTGATCAGATGGAAAGTGACCCTGATGGGAATCCTGCTGGCGATCTTCCGGTCAGTGAGTATTAAGCAGGATCCTTGGTGCATTAGATTGGGTGTTTTGCTACATTGTTCCCTGCCGAAACCAAGCCCAGATGCCTTCCCTCCGAAGCCCACATTCATTAAGACACACAGGATGATTCACCCTTCGACACTGCTCTAGCCGATCTTGGGAAGACCACCATGCCGACCGCAACGATCAACGGTAGGCCTTGCGAGTTTGAGGGACGCCCTACAATCTTGCAGGTTGCACTAGATAACGACATCGCAATCCCCCACTATTGCTACCACCCAGGGCTATCAGTTGTCGCCAGTTGTCGAATCTGTCTTGCTGAAGTGGCTGCGCCTGACCCCCGTCAGGACAATAAAGTCAGCATGATGCCCAAACTCATGCCCGCGTGTCAAACGATCATATCGGAGGGTATGGAGGTTGATACCAATAGCCCCAAGTCGGTTGCCAACCAGAAGGCGGTGATGGAATACCTGTTGATCAACCATCCCATTGACTGCCCTGTTTGTGATCAAGCTGGTGAGTGTTCTCTTCAGGATTATAGCTACCGGTACGGTAATAGTGTTTCTCGATTCAGTGAAGATAAGGTGAAGCAGCCCAAGAAGGATATTGGTCCCAATGTCCTTCTTTATGCCGATCGGTGCATCATGTGTACCCGGTGTGTTCGTTTTACACGAGAAATTACCGGGACAGGCGAGTTGGGGGTATTTGGGCGAGGTGCCAGCGAGCAGATAGATGTGTTTCCCGGCAAACCAATTGACAATGAGCTATCAGGTAACGTCATTGACATATGCCCGGTGGGCGCACTGTTGGACAAGGATTTTCTCTTCCAACAGCGTGTTTGGTATCTCACGCGGACACCAAGCATCGACGGGATAACGGCATCCGGAGATAATATCTGGATTGAACACAACGAAGGCGTGATCCACCGCGTCAAGCCGCGTGAAAACGATCAAGTCAATCGGTGGTGGATCAGCGACGAGATCCGTTATGGATGGAAATTCATTCACAGCAAAGACCGATTGCGAATGCCATATCGCCTGCAGTTTGGTCAACAGGTCGAATGCGACTGGAGTCGGGCCTACAACGAGGTGAACCGAGGACTTTGCGCCGCGGTTGCGGAACATGGCAAAGGATCTGTGGCACTGGTGGTCAGTCCGATGCTGACATGTGAGGAAGCCCATGTGCTGGGTCAGTTCGTGCGTGCGTTAGATGACCAGGCCGTGCTGGTGACAGGCCCGGTAATGATTAAGGGCGAAGACAAAACATTCCCTGGTGGTTACACCGTTGTGGCCGAGAAATGTCCAAACTTGCGGGGTGTGCAGCGGGTGTTGCAGGGGTTGGGTGGTCAGGTGATCGATTATGATGCGTTCATAACCCAGTTGGCCGACAAAAAGAAAACCATCGGTGCTGTAGTGCTCACGGCAAACTCCCCTTGGGACTGGACGACTCGCGATTTAACGAAGGCCTTGAGCAAACCTTTTGTTGTTTTGATCGACACCCTATCGAACCCATTTACCGCCAAGGCCGATGTGGTCTTGCCCTCGGCAACGTGGGCGGAGAAATCTGGGACGTTCGAGAACGTTAATAACCGGCTCCAGACATTTGATCAGGCCATCAGTATTATTGATATGGCCAAGAGTGAAGGGCAGATTGCCATGGACTTGGCGGCAGCATGTGGTGTTGGTGATAAGCAGATCTTTGATGTCAATGAGGTACGCCGAAAACTTGGCGGCATTTTCGAGAAAAGCATTCATAGCCCCGATGTCCGGGAGGCACCCGAAAGCGATATGAAATATGTCGAGTTGATTTGATTGCACTGTCCCTTTAAATGGATTGAACGATTATGATGCGTATCATCTGCTGTTTTGTACTTCTGCTTGCTGTGGTTTTGGTCGGCTGCGATTCATCAAATACGGATACTGCGGAGAAGAAAACCAGTCAAAGCAAACCGCAGGAGAAGTCAAAGCTCCTGACACAGGCACTGGAACTTGCTGGACAGCATAAGTTTGATGAGGCGTTGGCTGCGCTGGATATGCTGATTGGGGAATACCCTGACTATGCAGAGGCTTATTTCAGAAAGGGAAATATCCTGCATGGGCAAGGCAACCTTCTGTATGACCGTAGTGTTGCCATGGATTCAAAAGGGGATGTCGCTGCGGCAACCAAGAATAGTGTGGAATCGACTGGGAAATTTACCGAGGCTGTAAATGTCTTCAACAAGGCAATTGAACTTAAACCCGATTATGGTGCGGCGTATCTTGATCGCGGCATCAATCAGATTTTGATCAACCAGAGAAAGGCTGGATACCAATCGCTTGATAAGGCGGAGGAAATTTTCAAGGCCAAACTTGCACAGAACCCAACGGATGTCGGGTTCAAAATTCAACTTGTGAACATCACGGGTTTTCGCGGAGAATTCAGGAATGCACTGGAAGATGCCAAGGGGATTTTAGCTGAACATCCCGATTCTGGAGATGCCAAGAATCTTGTTCTTGAGTTGGAGGAGGTTGTCAGAGCCAGAAACTAGACGGCTGCCTGGAAAGAGGCTTGGTCGTTGTTCACGATTCGCTCCATGCTGTTTGGTAGTGTATTCTAGGGAAATGTTTAAAACTCTTGCGGAGATCTCAAAGCACATTGGGGCCGAGCTGAGCGGTGACGCCAATTACAGTATCAGCGGTTGTGCCGGCCTCGAGGAGGCCAACGCTCAAGAGCTCAGTTTTGTTGCCAATCCCAAGTATTTGCAACTGCTCGACCAGACCTGTGCTGGTGCTATCGTCATTGGTCCCGAGGATGCCAAAAGGGTTGCCAAGCGAAATATTCTCATCTGCAAGAACCCCTATTTTGCATTTCGTCAAGCACTTGTGCTACTACATGGTTTCCGTGACCAACCTGCTGCGAAAATCAGCACACTTGCTGATATTAATCCAGCCGCCGAGATTGGTTCTGACTGCTGTATTGAAGCGTTTGTTTATATTGCGGCTGGCGTCAAGATTGGGGACCGGTGTGTAATCTACCCCCATTGCTATTTGGGTCCGGATACTGTTTTGGGAGATGACTGTATCCTCTATCCGAACGTCACCATTTATGACCAGTGTGAACTGGGAAACCGGGTTACATTGCATGCTGGTTGTGTAATCGGGGAGGATGGATTTGGTTACGCACATCATGAAGGTGAGCACCATAAAATCCCCCAGACCGGGAATGTTGCTATCGAAGATGATGTGGAAATGGGTGCTGGTTGTGCGGTGGATCGAGCTACAGTCGGCACGACACGGATTGGTCACAGTACAAAGTTCAGCGACCATGTGGTGGTCGGTCATGGTGCCCGCGTTGGGCCATACAACCTTCTGGTGGCCCAGGTAGGCCTGGGCGGGTCAGTACAGACCGGTCGGCACGTGACGATGGCGGGGCAAGTGGGCGTTGCTCCGCACCTGAAAATTGGCGAGCGATCGAGGTTTGCTGCCAAGTCGGGTGTAATAATGGATACACCTGCAGGAGTAGAAATGGGCGGGCAACCGGCGTTGCCCTTTACGGAGGCCAAGAGAAATTTTGTCGAGTTTAAACGGCTGCCAAAGTTAAGAAAACAGGTAAAGAAAATAAAAAAACAGCTGCAGGCATTGCAGGATCAGATTGATGAGCAGCAGGCAGTCACCTCAATTCCAGACCCTGCGTCCATTGTTGAATCAATCTCGAACGCTTCATCATAAATATTTGGTGTTTATCTGGGTGGATATCAGCTGGCCTGCAAACGGATGGGTCGGCATTTTGATTCCTGTTGTGAAATCCAGGTCGGGTGTCCGGGCATTATTGGTATGCCGCCAGGCATGAAGTTTCCCTTGATATGTGATCTTCAGGTCCCGTTTCCCCTTGCCTTTTGCTTTTTAAGTTTCCATTGGCGCAGACAAATTCCATCGGTATGACCGGATGTTTGCGCGGTATGAACTGGGCCGTGGTGATGTGGTGCAATGCCATCACTGATAATCTTAAACTTGCCGGTTGATGGCAACCGGTGCATTAAGTGTGGCCTGACAAATAAACAGTCCACTTGACGTTCCGATCCATGATGTGGACGATAAGAAACCTATTGACACGGATGTCACGAGCCCCAAGAATGCAGCTTCCTCTATTTTCAGTAGATCAGGCGAATGCCTCCTTCGATTCTGTTTCGAGCCAGGGAGTGAAGGGTTCCTCCTCTTCTGGGGCAGGCCGGTCAAGTCAACTGAAACTTTGTGTCCTGGGATCTGGTTCCGGGGGTAACAGTGCTGTTGTATGCCAAGGTAGTTCCGCCCTTGTCATTGATCTTGGTTTGGGCCCTATGACAACGGCTCGTCGCTTGGCGGCAGCCGGCATGAATCTTCAAGCAATTCGGGCGGTGTGCCTTACGCACTTGGACCAGGACCACTTCCGGCCGACCTGGGTTGCAACGTTGCTTCGATCGCAGATCCCGATCTATCTTCATCGTTGGCATGTTCATGGCCTGGCTTCACACGTTGATGGAAACTGTCTGCAGAAGGCTGGACTTGTACGCTTGATCGACGAAGAACCCTTTGAACCGGTGGATGGATATAGTGTGCAGGCAATTTGTTTGCCGCACGATAAAAAGGGAACATGTGGGTATCGCGTAGTGACATCCGGTGGCATGCTCGGTTATGCTACTGATCTGGGACACGTGCCCAAGCAACTTATCGATGCATTTACGGGTGTCGATCTGTTGGCGATTGAGAGCAATTACGATGAGCAGATGCAGGTTCAAAGTGGTCGTCCTGCCTTCCTCAAGCGCCGTATCATGGGGCGTGCCGGGCATTTGTCCAATGACCAGTCGTTTATTGCCGTGCGGCAAGTATTAGACCGTGGACCGGCTGGCAGTCTCCAGCATGTTGTTCTGCTTCATCGGTCCAACCAGTGCAATCATCCATCAATCGTTCGCCAAATATTTAAGCAGGATCCACGCTTGCTCGGGAGGATTACATTGGCGGAACAGCGCGAGATTACACCGTGGATTTGCGTGGATCCCAATGGGTCTGACCACCACGAACAGTTGGATTTAAGATTCTAGTTACCTTTTGACCCACTGGATTCTGCCTGGGCAAGCGGATGTGAAGCGTTTGATGTCTGCAACTGGGTTCGGGCCAGTGTCTGGTAGAGGTGGCATCGTTCGAGTAGCTCATGGTGCTTGCCTTGATCGATCACCCTTCCGCTATCGAGTACAACAATTCGATCGGCATCAATGACGGTACTCAACCGGTGTGCTACGACAAAGACGGTGCGTCCACGGCGAATATCGCGCAAGGCCTGGTTGATTTTGGCTTCTGAATCAGCGTCAATCTGGCTGGTTGCCTCATCAAGAATAAGGATGGTTGGGTTACGCAAGATTGCCCGGGCGATACAAACCCGTTGTTGCTGTCCGCCGGAGAGCCCCTCCCCATGTTCACCAAGCATTGTTTTATATCCATCTGGCAGGGCACGGATGAATTCATCAGCATACGCAGTTTTTGCTGCATCGATAATCATTGCTTCTGCAGCATGACGGCGGCCATAGGCAATATTGTCTGTAATCGAACCCTCAAACAGTATTGATTGTTGGGTTACAACCGCAATCTGCTCACGGAGTGGGCGCAATGACACCGTTTTGATATCAGTCCCATCGATTAGGACACGTCCGCTGTGTGGGGTTAACAACCTTGGAATGAAATTGAGTAGCGTTGTCTTTCCGGAACCATTAGCGCCAACGATGGCCACGGTTTGGCCGAATGGGATTTCTAGGCAGACATCATCAATAACCGGTTGGGATTCATCGTCATACCTGAAACTCACATTATCAAAGGTGACGGTCTGGCAGTGCCTTGGCAATGGCATGGTGTTTTGTGGGCGGTGCGAACCCATCGGTTCGACCGGTATGGCCAACAATTCAAACATACGCTGTGCCGCGGCACGCCCCTCGTTTAGTTGATGATTCAGGTTGGCCAAGGGCCGTAGAGCACTGGCCGCGAGTCCCAAGGAAACAATGACCGTGATGGAACCTTCCGAGTCCATGTTTTCGTTACGGAAAATATGGTATCCAGCTATGCCGGCCACAAGAATGACAAAGAATAGGCCCAGTGTGCCGATCAGTGGCGAGGCAAGAGCCCGGGCCGATCGGATTTTCATTTCCTGGTCATACTGTTCCCGATTGATCCGCCTAAATCGGCGTCGTTCGTAACCCTCAGCATTGTGGACTTTGACAACCCGTATTGCACCGGTTGATTCGCGCAAGGCTCCTACCATGCGCCCCCGGGTTCGTAGTACACGACGTGTGGCACGCCGAACCCGTTTGCCAAATCGTTGTAAAAGAATTGCGATAACCGGGGCACAGATAAGGCCAATGAGTGTCAATCCAATATCCCAGAACAGTGCAACACAAATTGCTGCTGTGCCCCGCAGCACCTGTTCAACTGTTTTCCCAAGCAGGGCCCGGTAGGCGGTCATTAGCGGTCTTGTATCGAATACCACGCGGCTGATGTGGTCAGCACTGCCTACCCGGAGTTGTTCGATAAGCGGGGTATGGATTACCCGGCGATACATTCTGCCTCGCCATACCATTGCTGCTCGCTGGACAACGGTGATGGTCATTAACTGGTGTAGGTAGCGTCCACAACTTCCAATGACACTTAGAAAGGTAATACTTATAAGAACCAGAAGAAAGATGTGGTATCGATCATCCGGAAGATTTCGAGCCAGCCAATCGCCAAATTCCTGGACAAATCTCCAGCGATCCGGCCTGACAAGCCAATGCCGTACTTGATCGGCCAGTGGTACTGATTGATCGCGCAGGATTTTTAGTGTCGGAGCCAGCAACGCAACCCCGCCACCAAACGAAGCTGCTGACAAAAAGGCGCCCAGCATGGCAACGGCGATTAACCGCTTGTATTTCAAGAGAATCGTTGTGGATTTCCAGAGCGGGTCGCGCATGAGGTTTACTACTGATAGGTGGAAAATGAATTGTTAGTCTAACGTGACATGATTAGATGCGCATACGTTGC
>Ga0310124_10000784_pt1 | contig 22385 bp, 23 predicted proteins | sample CB11b_AW_Bot5_MG_FD_203507 | JGI IMG/M metagenome (GOLD analysis project Ga0310124, IMG submission 203507) | Marine microbial communities from Western Arctic Ocean, Canada - CB11b_AW_Bot5 | ecosystem: Environmental > Aquatic > Marine > Oceanic | place: Canada: Western Arctic Ocean | collected... | reverse complement strand
CACTACCGGTGATCTCCCCATCAGCGACGGACCCGTTGTCGGTGCGCGATGTATTCGTGCGTGACATCCAGGATCACGATCCAAGGATCTACACGGACTACGAAGAGATGCTGCAAGAGGGCGCCGTCGACGCGCTGGTGCTGCTGTCGGCGGTCTCCGCCCATCATCCGGTGGCGCTGGCGGCGATGGAACGTGGCCTGCATGTGCTGATAGAAAAGCCATTTGCTCTGACTTGCCGCGCGGCGACGCGGATGATCGACAAGGCACAGCAACGGGGTGTGGCTCTTGGGGTGGCGGAAAATGTGCGCTACGCCGAGGGCACTCGTGCTGCAGCCTGGGCTCTGCGCCAGGGACTGATCGGTGATCTGCAGATGGTGCTCGCCGGTGGTGTCGGCAACATCTGGTCACCGGATGTCATCGTCGCCAAAACGGCGTGGCGTCACCTCAAGCTCGAGGCCGGCGGTGGGGGCACCATGGACATCGGTGCGCACCTGTTTGACCGACTGCGTTACGTCTGTGGCGAGATCGACGAGATCACGGCAATGGCGCGCACTGTTGAACCAACCCGCTACACACGGAATGATGATGGTGGGGTCGTCGAAGAGACGGCATGTGACACAGACGACACCTTCTTTGCGCTGCTGAAGTTTGCCAATGGTGCGATGGGCAATCTGCTGTTCTCGTGGGCCGGTCACGGCGAAGCGACCGGTTTCGACGGTGGTGGCGCACTCTATGGCAGCGGCGGTGCGATCAAGGGCAACCGACTGTTGGTGGATGCCGAACCGGAACGGGAACTGGCCAAAGCCTTCAGCGAAGAAGCAGATCCGGCGGAGTGGGATCGCTTTTTTCCGCGCGGCGTCACCGACGCATTTGCCCTGGAGTTACTGGAGTTCTTGAACGCGATTGAAGAGGGAAGGCAGCCGGAGACGAGTGGCTGGGAGGGATTGCAGGACATGGCGCCATGTCTGGCGATTCTTGAATCCTCTTCTCAGCGTGGTACGCCGGTGAAGATCGCTGACGTGGCGGCCTGCCGAGTGGAAGGATATCAGCGCGAGATCAACGAGCACTGGGGGATCGAATAAGCACACACGATCACTCGGGCTCACTTTTCTCCATCTTCTCGACGCGTTCCTCCAGAGCACCGTAGCGTTCTTCCAGAGAGTTCAGCAGATCCACCACTTCCTCCTGTCTCGGTGGTGGCGGTGCGTCCTGGATCGCCTCGATTGCCAGCCACTGCGGCGGCGCGTATCGCCGCGCCTCGAGCGCTGTCGGCGATCCGCCGTAGATCGGGCAGAGCGCGCACGTCCCGGGATTGCCCCATCGCCACAACGGCGGCTTCCTGAAATGCCCGGTCGTCGCCATCGAGCCACCGCAGCAACTGTTGCCGCACGTCGTGCAGCCCATCCAGCCGCGGCATCTGCAGATCGAGCAGCACAAGATCAGGGTCGAAGATGGGCAAGCGCGCCAGCGCATCGATGCCATCGACGGCACTGTCGACCTCGTACCCTTCCGCTTCGATCCGGTCGGCCAGGGCCTCGCGGATATCCTCGTCATCATCGACGACGAGCAAATCAGCGGCAAAGGTCTCGAGACGCTCCAGCCATTCCACACCGTCCTCGGCCTCGGCTACTTACCATTGGCATGCACCGGCGGGTGAAGGTGAAGGTGCTGCCCACGCCGACTTCGCTGTCCACTTGCAATGACCCGCCGTGCAACTCGACCAGTCGCTGGGAGATGGCCAACCCGAGACCGGCGCCCTGGCGATCGGCACCGCGGCCGACCTGGTGGAACTTGTCGAAGATCGTCAGCAGTTGTTCCTCTTCGATACGGACCGGTGTCACTCACAGCGGCGCTTATCTCGTCAGTATCGCCACCGACACGCACGTCAACACGTCCGCCATCCGGGGTGAATTTCACCGCATTGCCCACAAGGTTGACGAGGATCTGATGCACACGATCCGCGTCCGCCCATGCTGTTGCCTCGCCGTTGGTGTCGATCGCGAGGGCGATCTTCTTGTCCGCAGCCAAGGTCTGCAGACTGGCGACGACATCCTGACCGATGCTGGCGACATCGATATTGGTGGGCCGCAGTTCCAGACGCCCCGCTTCGATACGGGATAGATCGAGCAGGTCATCGACGAGCCGACTGAGGCGATTGGCATTGCCCTGCACGCGGCCCAGGTAGCGGACTGCTTGTCGTTGAGATCACCCGTGATGCCGTCGAGTATGTTGTCCACGATCGACGTCAGCGGCGTGCGCAGTTCGTGGGAAACATTGGAGACGAAGTCGGACTTGAGCTCGTCAATCTCCCGCATCTGGCCCCGCCCCCTCCCGCAGAGCGGCCATGTGCTCAACCCCATTACGGATCGCCTGTGTCCGTTCGAAGCCGTCGTCCGGAGAGACTGGCTTCGCCGACGCCGAAGAGGCCACTGTCGGTGTGGATCTTCACATAGACGAAGGGACTGACGGGAATCGTGTCGAGCTGGCGGATTTTCATGACGGCACCGGCTTGAGGCTACGGGGGGAAATAGAGAGCTTACCTGAGGGGCATATCATACAGAAGAACTGAAGGGGATGTACAGATGAATGACATCGACGGTCAGCTGGATGAATTGGAGCGTGTTGGGTTTGTGGTCGTTGAGGGAGCGCTATCGGCGGAGGAAGTGGAGATCGTGCGCACCCGCGTCGATTATGCCCGTCAGCAGGGCTGGGAGGAAGGTCTGAATGCGGTGGGCAACATGTGGTTTGATACGTTGCTCGATCGTGAGCCCGAGACCTTTGCGCCCCTGGTGGGGCACAAGAGTATTCGCCCCATTCTGGAAGGTATGATGGGACCCCAGTGTCAACTGCGCAGTCACCGGGCGCACATCAATCCGGGACCGTATCTGCAGGAATGGCACATGGACTTCTATGGCTATTGGGAGGAACAACGCAAGGCGCAGAACTACCGCTTCGCCATGACCCCCATCGGCATCAACACGACGTTCTACCTGCAGGACAATGACCCTGGTGAGGGCCATCTCAAGTTCGTCAAAGAGGGCCACAAGGCGGAGCCACCCCATCTCTATCCGATGGATCGGCCCAAGTTTGAGGCCTGGTGTGATGCGCAACCGCACGACGTGTTGCATCCGAAGGCGGGGGACTGTGTCGTCTTCATCAGCCACATTCCACATCAGGGCGCCAAGGAACGAGATGACATGGATCGTTCCAACGTGGTCTGCCACTATCAGGTGACACCCATGCACGAAGGTGCCTCCTTCGTGTCGCTGTCGCGCGGTTACGCCGGCACCTTCCCTTTCGCCGGCGTGTGAGCCTGCCCATGCGTTGCTGTCTGTTGGTCCTGCTCAGTGCCGGGGTGCTGCTGGGGTGCGCCGGGGATCCTCCCATCGATGACATCCCGGCACCGCCACAGGCTTACGACGCACATCGCTTCGATGACATGAAGGCGGGGCTGCTGCGGTCGTATCTGCAGTTGCAGGATGCACTCGCCCACGATGAGCTTGCGGCGGCGCAGCAGGCGGCGATGACACTGGCCAAGTCATCCGCCGCTGATCTCGAAGGGTTGGCGCAGACAGCTGCGGACGCCGCTGACATCACCGCGATGCGGAGCGCCTTCCGACCCCTGTCGGAAGCGATCATCGCAGCGGATCTACCCGCGGACCTTGGCGTCGCCTACTGTTCCATGGCCTTCGACTACGAGGGAGCGCGTTGGGTGCAGACCGAGGGGGATGTGTCCAACCCGTACTATGGGGCGACGATGCTGCGTTGTGGCGCTTTTGAGGAAGAGGACGGTGCCACGGACGACAGTTGAGCTGCGGCCGTGCCCTCAGTCGCGCTGCGCCTCGTCGGCGAAGGTCTCGATCAACTCGCGCACCGAGAAGTCGCCCTGTTCCTCCAGCGACTCGAGATCGGCGAGCGCGTCGACGTCGATGACGGGTATCTGTTCTCGACCTGTGGTGTTTGGTTCAGGGACAACCGGCGTCACCGACTGATCGCCAGTACCATGTCGATCGCTTCGAACAGCGTCGCCTGACGCACCGGTTTGGCCACGTAGCCATCCATGCCCGCGTCCAGACACAACTGGCGATCACCCTCCATGGCATTGCCGTCAAGCCAATGATGGGCTGATGCACATATCCGCCGCCGAGCCGACGGTCACCTGGCCCGCCAATGCCATGACGAGATCCTCATTGATGTGCTGGATCTGTTCGAGCATGCGGTTGAAGCCGTCGCACAGGGCTCCGAGTTCGTCGTCACTTACCTTGATGACGCGACGACGGCGGCGTCTGCTTCCCCCGTCATCACAACGATCGGGATCGTGGTGAAGGCGTCTATCTGACGCAATGCCTGCAAGACCTGCAAGCCGCTGACTTCCGGCATTTTGACATCGAGAACCACCAACTCGGGCCGGAGTTTGGCGGCTAGGGCCAGCGCTTTCTTGCCGTCTTCGACCTCGGTGACCTCGCAATGCAGATTCTGCAGAATGGTGCTCACTTTCCTGCGGGCAATGGCCGAGTCGTCCACCAGCAGCACCCGGGTCCTGGGGGGGCAGTGGTGGTTTCAGTCGATATCTCGCCAACACGGGAGCCGCAGTGACTGCAGAACTTCAGCTTCTCGCCGCCGACGAATTTGAAACCGCAGCTCGGACAGACCTACCCCTGTGTTTCCGCAGTATCCTCGTCATCGTCAGCGCCGAAAGGTCGTCGATGCTTTGTTGTTCGTCACTCATCTGTTCCGGAGTATCGGTGTATTCATCGTCTCAACCCAACTTCTCCCGTTTGCCAAAAAGATACAATGAAAGCGGTTGAGGATGCTAAGAACGACGGCGTGGTGACCGTCAGTCACAACTTGACCGAGCCCTGATAAGAGCGATTATCCTGCGGTCTAGACAAGGAGAAAAGGAGATTACATGTTGAGAGCAGGGATTATCGGTTGTGGCGGTATCACCGAAAGGCGGCACGCCCCGGTGCTGGCCGTACAGGAGGGTGTCGAGCTCGTCGCCATGGCGGATGTCACCGCCGAGCGGTTGCAGCTACTCGGTGAGCGACACGGGGTGACGGCTGCGGCACAGTACGTGGACTATGAAAAGATGCTCGCCGAGGCGGAGCTCGACATCGTGCATGTATGTACACCACACGATCTGCACGAAGCACAGGCCATTGCCGCCATGGAGGCGGGTTGCCATGTGCTGCTGGAAAAGCCGATCGCCACGAGTGCTGAAGAAGCGGACCGCATGTCGGCCGTTGCCACAGACACGGGGCGCAAGCTGACGGTGAGCCACAACCAGAAGTTCTGCGCCGCCCACGAAGCGACGAAGGCTCGCATCACCGCAGGGGACGTGGGGGAGGTGTTTCTCGTTCGTAGTGAGGGTTTCAGCCCCAAGCATGTCTCTGGTCGGGGAGCCAACCAGGACTGGCGCACCCAGCGTGTTGCCGGTGGTGGCGGGCCACTGATCGACAATGGCTACCACAATGTCTATCGCGCCGTGGATTATCTGGACTCGCCCATCGTGCGTGTCTTCGCCCATATCAGTCGCAACGTGCAGAATATCGAAGTGGAAGACACGGCGCTGGTGCTGTTTGAACATGCCAGTGGCGCCACCACCTCGTTGCAGGTCGGCTGGTGTGCACCTGCCGGCTCGGTGAGCGTGCAGGAGATCTTTGGTAACACCGGGCAACTGCGCCTCGGAGGGACGAGTCCGGTGAATGTGTGGACCCAGACCAGCAACGAATGGCAGGTGGTCCCGGTGCGGGAGGAGGCACCGGATGAGCTCGGCTTTCCACAGGTGGTCGCCGCCTTTGTCGCGGCTGTCGAACAGGACACAGACGTACCGGTCACGGCGGCTGAATCCCGTCACGTACTTGCGGCAGTAGCAGCAGCTTACGAATCCGGACGTAGCGGCCAACCCGTGGACGTAGTGTAACCAGCGCCATGATGGCCTTCACCGTCGGTGGCGAAGCCGTTGGTCTGCCCGAGGGCGCCTTCGCTCACAGCAGGCGCATCGATGTGCGCTGGCAGGACCGCCATGTGTTCTCTTTCAGTCAGGGGCCGTGGCGCGCCTGTCTCTATCCGGTGTACACGCCCTCCGGCATTGCCGTTACATCGGAGAGTCCCGTCGATCATCCGCACCACAATTCGATCTGGATCGCTGCCGATCGGGTCGCCGCCCTGTTGCCATTCGCCGATGGTTGCAGGGAGTCGGCGCTGTACAACTTCTACGTGAATGACACATTTCAGGGACGTACACCGGGACGCATCGTTGCCGTCGATCTGAGGCACGACGAGATCGATGCGCAGCATCTGCGGCTGACCCAGCAACTGCAATGGCGGGGCCCAACCGAATGGGGGGCGCCGGATGGTCGGCTCATTGCGCGGGAGCGGCGCATCGTAGATCTGCGCTGCACCGAGGCGTGTTATGTCATCGACCTGTGCTCGCAGTTGTCGGCGACGGACTGGGAGCTGACGGTGGGGCCGACACGTCATGCGTACCACGGGGTTCGTGTCATCGAATCACTGCGACAGAGCCATGGGGGTGTCGTCTGCGACAGCAACGGATCACAGGGCGCCGCAACAGTCAGTGGCTCCGTCTCCGACTGGGTCGACATGAGTGGTCCCGTCGGCGGTGGGCGCACTGCCGGCATCGCCCTGATGCCACACGCTGACTGCGCCGGACACGAATGGTTTGTCACCGATTGGGGAACGATGACGGTGAATCCCTTTGCCGGCAGCCGTCGTGACATCCCTATGGGTCAGTCTCTCCACCTCGGGGCGCGGATCGTTGTGCACGATGGCGAGGCAAAGCCCGAGATGCTGACGGATCTGCAGGCACGGATGGCGACGGATACGCTGCAATGACGGCGCCCGTCGATGGCTATCGCGGCATCTGGTTCACCTTGGGACAGATGTGTGAGCATGGGGACAAGTATTCGGGGGGATTGGGCACCTACACGGCGAAACATGTGCCGCTGGCGGTGTACGCGCCGCAGGTGGACAGGACGTTCTTCGTCTACGGCGGTGCCCGTGATGGAAACAGACATCTGCTGGTGATGGTTTCGTATTACGATCACAGCCGCCACATCGTGCCACGTCCCACGGTGGTACACGACAAGGGCGGCATCGATGACCCGCACGACAATCCCAGCATCGCCCTGGATGAACAGGGTCATCTGTGGGTTTTTGTCTCGGGCCGAGGTCAACGTCGGCCTGGCTTTATCTATCGGAGCCATTCGCCCTACGATGTGACCGGTTTCGAGCTGATCCACGAAGGGGAGCTCACCTACCCGCAGCCCTGGTGGATCGAGGGCGAGGGCTTCCTGCATCTGTTTACCAAATACACCGGCGTGCGCGAACTGTATTGGAGTCGTTCGTCGGATGGACGGTCCTGGACCCCCGCGCGCAAACTCGCTGGTATGGAGGGGCATTACCAGACCAGTCGCCGTGTGCCGGAAGGTGGCGTCAGTGGCGTCGGGGGTGGGGGCCGGGAACGGGTGATCACGGCATTCAATCGTCACCCCCAAGGACACCCCGACAAGCGAACGGATCTGTTCTACGCTCAGACCACCGACATGGGCGAGAGCTGGCAGAGCGCCGACGGCACGGAACTCGATCTGCCACTCGTCGACCCCGCCAACCCGGCGCGGGTGCACGACTTTGCCGCCGAAGAGCGACTTGTCTACATGAAAGACATCTCGGTTGACGCCCAGGGTCGTCCCGTGATCCTGGTGCTCACGAGTGCCGCCTATGAACCGGGTCCCAAGGGGGATCCGAGAGTCTGGATGTTGTGCAGATGGACGGGGACCGACTGGCGGTTCACGGAGGTGACACGATCGACGCACAACTATGACATGGGATCGTTGTTCATCGAGAGTCCGGACTCATGGCGTATTATCGCGCCGACGGAAGCAGGACCCAAACACTGGGGCACAGGAGGGGAAATGGCCTTGTGGACGAGCGACGATGATGGCGACAGCTGGCGGATGCAGCGACAGTTGACGCGGGAATCGGCGCGCAATCACTCGTATGCGCGGCGGCCACTACATGCGCACCCAGGATTTGTCGCGTTCTGGGCCGATGGCAACCCGGATGAGCTGTCCGAGTCACGTCTGTATTTCTGTGATCGCGAGGGGGAGGTGTATCAGTTGCCGGTGGTGATGACGGGACACGAGGCGGAGCCGACCCCGTGGCCGGAGGGCGGCGCATGACAACGACCACTAATTTTCGCCAGCGGCTGCTGGCCTGCCTCGGTGGAGACTGGCCGGAATCGTGCCCACTCGAGGCGCATGTGGAGCGTGTGGAGGCAGGTGATGGTTATCGTATCGAACACGTGCAGTACCAGGTCGAACTTGGGGAGATGGTGCCTGCCGTGATGCTGGTCCCCGATGGCGTCGATGAGAGTCGGCCGGCGCCGGGGATCTGTGTGTGGCATCAGCACGCCGGTCAGTGGCACCTGGGCAAGAGCGAGCCCGCCGGTCTGGCGGGAGACCCGATGCATCACACCGGCGTCGCATTGGCAAAAGAGGGTTATGTCGTGCTCTGTCCCGATGCCCTCGGTTTCGAAGCACGCGAGAAGGGGTATCAGCACACGGGTGGCGCCCTAGAACGCTTCTTGTTTCTGCGCTACGTTGTCAGTGGTCGCAGCATGGCATGGAAGAATATCCTCGACATGCGACGAGCGGTGGACTATCTGGCGTCACGCCCCGATGTCAACGCCGATGCGTTGGGCTGCTATGGACATTCCATGGGATCGACCCACGCCTGGCTTGTCGGGCCCTGGGAGCCACGGCTGCGGGCGATTGTCGGCAACTGCTGTATGCCGAGTTACGCGGCGATCCATGACAAGCAACTGCTGCACTGTTTCCCCAACTTCATTCCCGGCCTGCACAACTTCGGTGATGTACCCGACATCGCCGCACTGATCGCACCCCGTCCATTACATCTCAATTTTGGCGAGAACGACAAGGGCAGTCCGATCGAACATGTACAGACGGGACTGGTGAGGATTGCCGAAGCGTATACCGAGTCCGGTGCAGCGGCGAACTTCACCAGCTACATCGAACCGGGGGCGGGTCATGTGCTGAGCCAGGAGATGTGGCTGAAGAGCCGCGACTTTTTCGCCCGCCATCTCGTCAATCGATCACATAGAGCTGTCCCATAACCGGTTTGCAGAATCGGTCTCGCAGCCGCGGCATCAGGGCGCTCTTCAATTCATCCGGGTATCCGCGGGTCCAGAACAGGTTGTCCTCGGTCTCGGAATAGGTGCCGAAGTGCTGGGCGAAGATGCGTCTAGGCTCCAGGTGGTGGATGAGGATGGCGGCGCGATCGATGTACATGTTGTGCACCGTCGGCGAGACGAAGAGCACGTCGATGTCCTGCAGGTCCAGGTGCTGTTCGAGCAATACGGTGTCACCTGGCTGGAAGAGAAGTTTACCCCCCACTTCGAACAGATAACCGCAATCGTCGAAACTGGCATGGCGATAGACGGTGAAGTTCTTCTCCCCATGCAGGGCTCGGTGCGGGCGCACGTGCACGTCGAGCAGGTCGAAGGGTTCATCGGGCCGGGTGATCTGGATGCGCTCTTCCGGAATGCCGATCTGTCGTGCCTTCTGCTGGCAGTTGGCCGGCAACAGGAACAGGCAATCGGAGTGCTCGACCAGCAGCGCACAGGTCGAACTGCTGAGATGATCACCATGCCAGTGTGTGATGACGTGCACGTCGAGGTGGGGCGCCAGTTCCAGCGTCGAAATCGGTGACGTGTGCACCCGCACATCCGTCTCCAGGTCCAGATCGACAGCCCACAAGCGGCCACCGAGTCGCATCATCCAACTGAGATTGCCGAGCCAGAGCAGGCGAATGTCACTGCCCGGCGTGAGCAAATCCTGCAAGTGGTTGTCGGTCATGACAGTCCCAGCAAGTCTAGAGAATCGCGCTCGATACAGGCCTGGATCTGTTCCTCGTCCAGCCGCGGCAGAGCCGTGCCATCGAGCATGCGGTTGAGAGCAAAAAGTCCGTCCATCGAAGCGTCGATGGTCGTAAATGGATAATCGGTGCCGAACAGCACCTTGGGCCAGATGCCATACTCCTGCACGAGCATCAGGCTTTGGTACAACTGGAAGGGCCGGTAGTGGAGGGCGGACAGGTCGGTAAAGACATGGCGGTGTTTGCGCGTCACGACGACGGCTTCGCCTTCGTAAGGATGACCGATGTGGGCCATGACGATGCGCACATCCGGGAACCGCGTGGCGACCGGATCGAGGTGGCGGGGCAATGTGCAGTCGATGGGTGCCTGGGCGACGAAGGTCGTGCCCGTGTGCAACAACACGGGAAGGGCGTGTTCGCTGGCGTAACGCCATAGGGGGTCGAGGCGCTCCTCGTGCGGGTAGAAGCCGGCATACATGGACAGCAGTTTGATGCCCTGCATGCCGAGCTCCTGGTGTCCGCGTTCCATCTCCGCTTCCCAGCCCGTTTGCGTAGGGTCGACGGAGAGAAAGCCGATGAGGCGCTCTGGATCCTGCGCCACATAGCTGGCGACATAGTCGTCGTCCACCCACAGGCCGGAGAGTTTGGCCTTGCCGCCGAAGACGACGACGCGGTTCGCCTTGCTGCCTCCTGAGTTGTTATAGGCGTCGAGTGTCACCGTCAGGTCGAGTTCGCCGCCGCCTTTTGCGTAGCGGGCCTGCTGGCGAAAGTCATCGGTAAAATGGTCCGGAAATTGCCAGGCGTGGGTATGGACATCGATGATCATGGGATGCTCTCGAAGGGGGATGGGTCAGCCAGTGGTTGCAGCATAATGTCAGGGGGTGGCAACAGCCAGCGCGCCCGCTCGACGGGCATGACGGTGACCAGACCGGTGGCGTCACTGCCGACGTAGATGGCATTGTTGCTGGCAGCCCGTCCCAGACGCAGGTGGTCGCTGACATTCTCTTCGTCGAGCAGCTGCACGCTGCCAACGGATCCGAGACCGTAGCCATCGTCGTCGGGGTTGACGAGGCGTTCAAAACGTGCACTACGCAACCAGGCAAGCCAGGTGTGTACGTTGACATCGATGCAGGTATCGATGTGGGAATTCTGCTCCAGCACCCAACGATACCGATCGGCCTCGCTGAACGGCAGCGGCGGAGCGTCATCGGGCAGTGGGGCGAGCACTCGGCGCAGCAGGTAGGACTGTTCTGGCGAAGTTACGCGAACTTCGGTGATGGCTCGGCGTGACTCGCCCCTGGGCAGCAGGTGCGGATCCAACAAGGAAGGCTGTGCGGCGCCGAGGAGACGCACGGGGTTGACGTGTAGATGAAGGACGAGATCCTGCCCGGCGAGACGGTCGTAACTCTCCTCGCCCAGAGGACCGGGGATGCCGGAGCCGAGGAAGAATTCAGCGAGGTCACCGTCGCTGCCTTCGAGGACGACGCGAAATGCCTGGGGGTCGACGACACCCAGTTTAGAGTGGACATCCGGGTCATCGGTGGCACGCGTCCCGGAAGCCCGCAGCAAGATCTCAAGAAATGAACCCATACGGTCCCCGTGCACGTAGGCATCGAAGTAGCCGGGAAAACGCCAGCTGTCGCCACGGCGCTCATAACGCCACTCCCCCTTGGCGCCGGGTGCCCGCAGTCGCACGGCACGTATGCGTTCGGGGACGATCTCCCTGGCGGGATCGATGAGTGGACGCAGGACGCTGTCGGCGAGACGGTCGGTGGCACGGTGGTAACGGAGCCACGCGTCGAAGCTGACAAGTACGACGAGGGCCAACAGCAGCATGGTGAACCGACCTCTCATCCGTTGTTCCTGCTCCGTGCACGCAGCTGTCGCCACAGGCCGATGAGACCGAGTAGGAAGGGTCCGCCACCGATGACGGCGACCCGCCAGGTGCTGCGTGTTGTCGCGTCGGTTGCGGCGAAACCATGTGCCCCGTCCGCGTGCCGCCCCTGCAACGCCGCCAGCTGCGGTCCGTGTACAGCGTGGGCGACGGCATTGAGCAGCAGTTGCTCGTGGGCGAATCCGGGTTTCAGCAGATGGGTATCTTTGAACATCTCCGAGGAGCCGATCAGCAGCAGCCAGCCACGCTCACCCCCGGCAGACTCGTTGGGTATCAGCTGTGTGCCCGCCTCCTCGGTACGGACTGCTTCGACGACGGGGAACTGTCCTTCGAGGGCGACGGCGAGTGCCTGTGGTCCTGGTAGATGCGTGTTCGCACTTTCGTCGAAGACGGTAGCGGGCAGCCAGCCACCACTCCAGTCGTAAGCCCAGGCGTCGGCCGTCGTCGTCACCAGCACCTGGGCGGTGATGTCGGCGGTTCGCATACCCTCCAGGTCAAACTGAAAGCGGTTGCCCCAGATAAACAGCAGATCACCGAGGTTGCGTGTCAGCGGCGATGTGCTGGAATAGTTGGCGTTAACGGCGCGAATCAGGAATGGCAGGGCGACTTGCTGTGCATCGTACTCACGCACGGCCGTGCGGTTTACCTGGGTATCAACCTCGAGGTGGTGTTGGGTGCGGTCGAACAGGACTTCCCGCATTTGTTCGACACCGACAAGACGCAGGTAGCGGTCAAAATCCTGAAACTGCGGCTGTGGCCAGTGCACGGTCTGGAAGCCGGTGCCACGATACTGCCGCTGCTGGATGTTGAAGTGCTGCAGTGCGACGATGGCGCGGCCACCGTCGCCCAGATGCCGGCTCAGCTGCGTCAGCACGGGGGTAGAATTCCGTCGTGGCTGGAACCAGAGTACGGCGTCAGCCCCTTGCGGCAGCACGGGATCGCGGGGAGAGACATGACGGACCTGATAGCCATACTCTCCCAGTATTGCCTTGGCCCGGCTGTAGACATCGACGCCTTGAGGGGCACTGAGAGCCTTCTTCTGGTAGTCCTCCAGGGCCTCTGCTGGCGACAGTCGTGGCAGATCGGAGACGACGGTGACCACCGGCGCTCCGTGATCGAGTCGTCGCAACGCCGCCGCCACGAGGAAGTCGAGATGTCGTGCCGTCTGTGAGTCGAGACGGGGAATCACCGCGGTTCGCCCACCTCGACGCAGACGCAAGGCGCTGTAGATGCGCGTCGTCACCGACGTATCCCGGCGTACCCGTTCGACTTCGAAGGGGGCCAAGCCCTGTTGCTGGGTATCATCTTCATCGACGCGAATCACCTCGAGTGGCACGTCGCCAGCTTCGAGCAGATCGACTGTGCGTCTGGCGACGGCGCGGATGTCGGCGGGCAGCAGGGAAGGCGAGGACAACACCAGCTGCGCCTGCAGGGCGCCGGCTGTCTGCTGCAGCTCATCGATTACCTGCGGCGAGGGTGTATGCAGGTTGGCCGCGGTGGCGTCGATGCGAATGCCGGCAAGGGGGCCACGCAGAATGAGCCACAGCACCAGGCCAGCCGCAGGCGTGGCAATGCCGATCCAGTGGCGTTGTATCCTGCCACTGGAGCGCAGCCAGCGGAGTCCCGCATCCGGTGCCAGGCGGCGACCGGCGGCGGCGAGCCAGAACAGCGGGATGAGGGCGACGGCGACGAGGCGCCAGGCGATGCGCTGGGCATCGGACAGGGCTGGCAATGGCGGTGGTTGGTAACGCTCAACGCGCCGACGTATCAGTTGCTCGGGGTGTGTGAAGGTGCGGGCCAGATCGGTGAGGAATACGGTATGCCCAAAGCCCGCCTGTGTCAGGATACCATCACGGAAGAGACTGGCAGAGGCGAGCACGAGCAGTTGTCCCGCCCACGGGTCCTGCGGCTGGAGCAGGACCATCAGATTCTGCTTTGGCGCGATCAGATCCGTCATCAGGTCGGCGAGACCAAATTCGCCCGTCGGCATGTGGCGGACCCAGGCTCGTTCCGTCGTCGTCGCCGCCACATGGGCTTCGTAACCGGCACCGGCGACCCGTTGCGGATCGATCTGCAGCGGCCCCGGGGCAATGAAACTGAGTCCGCCTCGCGCCGGTGAACGGAAGGGGCGGAAATCACGGAAGGCGGGCAGGTTGCGCAGGTGAAAGGGAGCCTCGACTTCGCGCCGCTGGCCGTCGACGAGGACCGGTGCCCGCGCGTTGTTGCGATCCATCACCAGGTCAGGGAGTGGGCGCAGTCCGAAGGGTTCCAGCAAACGTTCCCAGGCATTCCCGGAAGACTCGGCATGAAAGTGAACCACCGTGTCAGTCGCCGTATAACGCATGTGATAAGGACTGCCGGCGAGCACGACGGTGCGACCCGAGGCCAGAAAACGGCGTAACTCACCGATGTGACGGGCCGTCACGATGCTGGGCTCGAGCCAGAACAGGACGTCCACATCCTGCGGGATCGACGCGTACTGATCGACATCGACTTCGAGCACCGGGCCGTGCTGACTCAGATAGCGTGGCAACTCGTCAAAGCCGGGGGGCGCGGAAAGTGCGAAAGAGGCCTGTGGTCTCTGCGCCCGCAGGTGTGCTGCCACAAGCGCACCGAGGTGGGGGAGGTGGGCATTTTCGATCCCCTGGATCAGGATGTCGTCGCGGGACGGCCGCCCCTGGTGAGCGAATACGAGGGAGGACCAGATCTCGGCCTGACTCTCAGCGTCGTCGATCACCCGTCGTACCCGGATCGGACTGACCCGTCGCGAGGCGGCGTAGTGGGCGCCTGCAGGCCCTGAATGGTCAGGGTCGATGACCCTGTATGTAAAGTGGCCGCCACCGGCATCGACCATCGCCTCCAGCAGCGCCCGCGTCGTGCCCTCCACGTCCTGCAAATTGGACGGCATGCGCGAGCGGTCGCTGATGAACAGCGTCGCGCTGATGGTGCCGTCGAGGTCGTGCAACGCCTGTTCCAGGTCCGCCGGTAGCGTCGCCGGATGACGACCACCGGCATCCCACGTCAATATCGGTCCCGCGAATCGGATCAGTCGACCCGTAACGACGACGAGGCCGAACAGCAGAATGGCACTGGCAGCTGCCAGCAGTAGGAAGAGCCGCTTCATGTGACCGTCAGTATTGGATCCGTCGGAGACCGACCTGTGTCAGCCACAGGAAGAAGCCGGACATCAGCAGGAAGTAGAGAAGGTGATCGACGCCGATCAGACCACTGACGAAAGCCTCATAGTGGGGCAGGCAGGAGATGCTGTCGGAGATGGCCGTTCCCGGCTGCCACAAAGGCGCCAGGCCATCGACGACTTCGACCACACGTGGCTCGCCACTGAACACGAGAATCGATGCCAACAGCGCGGCGAGGGCGAAGGCGACGATCTGGTTGTGCGTCAGACTCGAGAGGAATTGCCCGAAGGCGAGGAACAGGGCGCCGAGCAGAAAGGCCCCCAGGTAGCCACAGAAAATGAGACCAAGGTCGGGTTCGCCGAGCCAGACGAGCATGGCGACAATCGGCAGAGATCCGGTGAGAATGAGGGCATAATAGAATAGTGCGGCGCCGTATTTGCCGACAACGATCTGTAATGGCTGCAGGGGCAGGGTGAGCAACAACTCCACCGTGCCCTGCGCATGTTCCTCCGACCAGGAGCGCATGGTGAGTGCGGGCACGAAGGGGATCAGCAGGAATGGCAGGGTGTCGAAGAAGGGCCGCATGTCGATGACACCCGCCAGAAAGAAGGAATTCATGAAGGACGTGCCCGCCAGCACGAGGAACACGGCGGCGGTGATGTAGGCGATGGGGGAGTCGAAGTACGCCCGCACCTCGCGGCGTGCCACCAGCAGAGATCCGGCCATCACTGGGACACCTGTGTGGTGGTTGTCGTGGAAACAAGGTGGGCGAAGATGGCCTCGAGACCGGCACCACCGAGTCCCGCACACTGCTCCAGTTCGTCGAGGTTGCCATCGCCGAGAATGCGTCCCTGGTGAATGATCAGGACACGGTCACTGATGGCTTCGACGTCAGCGATGATGTGGGTGGAAAAGAGGATGGCGCGATCCTGTTTCAGACCGATGAGCAGGTCACGAAAGGCCATGACCTGCAACGGATCGAAACCGTGGGTGGGTTCGTCGAGCAGCAATACGGGTGGATCATGCACGAGTGCACAGGACAAGCCGACGCGCTGACGAAATCCGGTCGAACACTCGCGCACCCTCTGACCGAGTACCGGGCCAATGTCACAGATGTCGATGACGCGAGTGCGGGCCGCCTCGAGATCGGCGCCCACCAGGCCGTGAGCGCCGCCGACGAAACGGACCAGATCATCGACGACCATGTCCCGATAGAGAGGGGTGTCGCCGGGCAGGTAACCGATGCGGCGTCGGACTTCGAGTGGTGCCTGGAGCGTGTCGAAACCGCCGACGGTGACGGTGCCGGCCGTGGGCCGCAGGAAGGTGGCCAGCATCTTCAACATCGTTGACTTGCCGGCGCCATTGGGGCCGACAAAACCGACGATCTCACCAGCTGCCACGGCGAAAGAGATATCGTCGACGGCAGTGATGGCGCCATAGGTGCGGGTCACGGAGTCGACGCGGATCAAAGCAGCTCCAGTTTTCGGGTTGTCACTTCCAGTGTGCGATGGCGGTTGATGGCTGCAGCTAGTTCGTGGCGGCGAAACATGGCCAGATCACCACAAGGAAAGGGGGTCAGGGAGTCGAGGCCACCGGTGGCGATGGCCGTCTCCACGAGAGCGAGAATGTCGGCCAAAAATCGGTGGCCGTCCATGTATTGTCGGGCGAACAGGATGGCGGCGGCGATGGCCCGCGTCTGTCCTGCATCTACCAGTTGGGCCACAGCACTCAGGTCGATGTCACACGTTCCCAGTTGCAGCTGCGCGTGGCCTCTCACTTTGTAGCTCTGCATTCGTCGCCCCTGGCGTGGCTCGATGCTTTGAGCGAGGGGGGCCCGTACGGAATGCAGCGCAAATGCAGGCAACGTGCGCCGCCGACTGCCACTGGCGGCGGCGATGGCATGGGCGCGGTCGGTGACGTCACGGGGTCGGTAGGACTCCATGGCGATGACGGTGTCGGCGACATCGAAGTAGTCACCACTGCCCCCCATGACCAGAATCGTGGAGACAGCGTAGTCGTCATACAGCGCCCGTATGCGATCGACGAAGGGCGTGATCGGTTCGTTGGCCGTGGCGATGAGTTGCTGCATCCGCTCGTCACGGATCATGAAGTTTGTCGCCGACGTGTCCTCGTCCACGAGCAGCACGTGCGCGCCGGCTTCGATAGCTTCGACGATGTTCGCCGCCTGCGATGTGGAGCCCGAAGCGTCGTCGGTACAGAATGCATTGGGATCGCCGTCGCAGGGCAACTCGCCGATGAAGGGCGACAGATCGACGCCAACCGTACGACGGCCACTCTCGGCGCGGATGGTGACGGCGCTGGCATCGGTTACGACCCGTTCGCGGCCATCGCCGTGGCGATGATCGTAGACGCCTCTGGCGAGTGCGTCGAGGAGGGTGGACTTGCCGTGGAAGCCGCCGCCAACGATGAGGGTGATCCCTGTTGGGATGCCGAGACCGGTGACTGTTCCCGCATTCGGGGTTTGTAGTTGCACACGCAGGCTGTCGGGGGCGCTGAAGGGGATGGCGGTATCCGCCATGGGACGGTCATCGACACCGGAGTGCCGCGGCAGCACGGCGTCATCTCCGATGAAGGCGACCAAACCCCGCGCGTGAAGTTGTCGGCGCAGGGCGTCGGTGTCCTCTGCCGACCGCGTGCAGGCGTCGATCTCGGCTGCTTGCGATTCGTCGAAGCAGAGACTGCGCATAACGACGGCGGGTAAACGCGTGCACAGCAGGTCGATGGCGGCGTCGCCGAGGATGCGCCGGCCCGCGGCGGGCAGGCCGACGACGAACCGGGCCTCCAGGTATTCGTCATCGATCTGAATGCACGAACGTTGCAGCAGCTGTTGTCCCGGGCGGTCGATGTCGATGAGACCGGAGTGCCCGGAACCGAGTCGCTGTGCATGCTCATCGACGCACCGGGCGAAGCGGTCGGCGAGCCAGCAGCTCAGAGCACGTCGACGGGGTTCGGGATGCAGCGCCGTCTGGGGGAACCCGGACAGTTGTTGTGGCAGGCGTACATGTACCCGAGAGGGGGCGGCGAATGGATCGCCCTGGACGTGGTCGAAACCGAGCAGGTAGGGTGTGTCATCAGTACCCTGCCAGTCTCCCCGCAACTCGCCGTAGGCTCGATAGCTGCTGCCGTCGAGGCGCTCGAGCAGCGTTCTTAGTGCGGCAAAATCCCTCATCTATATATTGTACGCTTCACTCTTGAAGATGGGGAGGACGAGACGTGGCCGAGGAAGAACTCAGTGGACTCAAGTGGTTGTCCCGCGAACGACCGGAGGCCATGCAGCACCTGCTCGCCTTCTTCCGTGAGTCGGGGCAACATCTCGATCCCAAGACGCGCTTCCTGATCTCCGTCGTCACCAAGGTCGTGCGCCTGTCCGAGCGTGGTCTGCGCCAGTATATCCCCCGCGCCATACGGGAGGGGGCGACACCCGACGAGGTTCTCGACGCAATTCTGTGCGCCTACCCGGCTGCGGGATTGACGAATGTGATCGATGCTGTGCAGGTGCTGCGCTCCCTCGATCTGGATTCGGTTGCTGCGACTACGACGCCAGCCCCTGCGGTCGGGGCGCCGGAGTGGGTGAATGTGGGACCCGTCGATGACATCCCTGTTGGCACGGTGACGGTTGTGGAGGCTCGTGGCCGCGCCGTGGCATTGTACAATGTGGCGGGCAAGATCTACGCCACGGACAATGCATGTCTGCATCAGGGCGGCGAACTAGGCTGCGGCGCTCTCGATGGATCCGTCGTCACCTGTCACCGCCATGGCTGGCAATTTGACGTGACCACGGGAGACTGTCTGACCCGCCCCGGTGAGCAGGTGCAGAGCTTTGCGGCGCGTGTCGAGGACGGCGAGATCAGCCTGTTGTTATAGTGCTCGCCCATCACGCGAAGTGGATGGGATCCACACGCCCATCGCGCAGCCAGCTGTCGATGGCGGCCAGGCTGCGACGGAAGGTGTCGAGGATTTCGTCGGGATAGCCGTGGACTGCGCCCTCATGGAGGTCGATGATTTGCTCGCTACCCCCGTCACGCAGGTAACGAGCTGTCGCCGGTAGTTGCCGACGCCGCCGGTGAACGAGATCGGTAAAATCATCGAGATCGACCTCAACGAAACCATCGACCTCGTCGGAGAACTGCATGGCGCCAATGGTGAGGGACTGTGGGTAGAGGAGTAAGTGCTGCAGGACCCGTCGGCACTGACTCCGTGGTCGTTCGACTCGATTCGAGGCGAGGTGAATGAACTCATTCGCCTCGGTCTGCAGACCCACCTCTTCCACCAATTCACGCCGAATCGCGTCGATCGCCGTTTCGCCAGCACCCACATGGCCACCAGCGAGGGCGTCCACCTGCTGTGCGAAGGGATCGTCCGCCCGGCCCCGCTGTTGCAGCAGCATGCGCCGTTTTCCCGCCGATTCCCACGCCGACCAGACGAAGACGATGGCGTGCCAGTCGTGATGGCGATGCACCTGGGCGCGCGTCTTCTGTCCGACGATGCGCAGATCTTCGCCATCAAGAACGTCGAGTAGCTCTTCGTCGTCAGCCAATCGTGGCAAGAAACTGCAGGGCGAAGGCCAGGACCGTGAGCAGCGCACAGACGCCGGCCAGCACGTAAGCACCGAGGCCTTCGCGATCATTCGGTGTGCGGCTGAAGAGCCACGCCATGGCGTAACCGCCGATAAATCCGCCACCGTGGGCCCAGTTGTCGATGCCGGGCATGATGATGCCGAAGACGAACATGATCAGCGCCCATTGCAGATACTGACGGGTGAACATATCCGAGCCGACACGACGGCCGTAGACGATGGCAGCCGCCAGCAGACCGAAGATGGAACCAGAGGCGCCAAGGGTGAGGGGCGAACCCATCATCGTCGACGCGATGAAGCCGACGGCGCCGGCGACGGTGAAGATGACGAACAACCTGAATGGGCCGAAGAGTTCCTCGACGACGGGACCGAGTTGTCGTACCCACATCATGTTGAAGAAGATGTGCAGCAGGTTGCCATGCAGATAGATGGCGGTAATCACCGTCCACCAGCGGCCATATCTGCCGACGGGGATCCCGCCCGTGGCGCCGGCGTCGAAGGAGGCGCGCCCACTGGGTGAAAGAATCTCCATCATGCCGGACGGTTGCAGGATGGCACCTGGATCGAGTGCCAGGCACAGCAGGTAGAGGGCGCCACAGATGACGGTGATGATATGCGGAAAGTCTAGACTGATGCCGAGTTTGCGGAAGCGACTGGCGAGGCCGAACATGCCAGGTCGAAACTGGCCGCAATGATGGCAACGCGGAATGTCATCGCTGATGAGCTTGTGACAACTTGGGCAGAGGATGGCAGGCATCGAGTTCTCTAGATCCCCAGACTGTCGTTGATGTCGGCCTGGTAGGCGTTGAGCTCATCATTGAGGACTTCGTCGACCGTGACGGACCGCCCCGCGACCTGCGATTCCATCCAGGCGTAGGCGATGGCGACGGAGCGCTGGCCCTGGGCACCACTGACTTCGGGGTGGCCGGATTGACCTTGGATGGCGAGACCGAAGTCGGCATACTCCACGGCGATCAGCTTGCGATCCGTCTCCACGAATTCGAAGGAGTACTCGAACAAGCGGTCGCCACCAAACAAGGCTGCCGTCGCTGCATCGAGTCGAAACTCCGGCACCAGATCCAGCAGCGCCGCGCCGGACTCCGCATCCTGCCCGGGGAGGTGCAGAGTGAGTCGGCGGCCACTGCGATCACCAGGAAGATCCATCGACCCACGACTGCCGAAGATGGCCCGTTTCCACATGCCCTCACCACGTGAGGCGTGGTCCTCGATATAGGAGACGACGGCACCCGACTCGAAGAGCATGGTCGAATAACCTGCATCGTCGGCGGTTGCCTCAAATTTTGCAGGCATGTCTGTCTGCCAGCGCTCGTAGACGCCACCGCCTTTGGTGACGCCCTTGCCGGCGACGGGGTTCTTGCGCGTTTTCTCGTGCAGCCGTGTCTGTGCATAAATCGTCGAAGCCGGACCCAGATAATATTCGAGGATGTCCGCAAAATGCACACCCACGTCGAGCAGGACACCACTGGCATCTTTCTGGTGCCGCCAGACCGAGATCAGCATGCCATCACCACCACCCATCGTGTGGTGCAACATGAGGCGGGGATCGCCGATAACGCCACTGTCCAGCAATGCTTTGCCGAGGCGGTTGATCGGGTCGCGCCGGTAATTTTCGGCGGTGGACAACACCCTGTCATGTCGCGCCGCGGCCTGCACCATCAACTGGCAGGCGCGCGCTGTCAGACCCAGGGGTTTTTCGCTCATCACGTGCCAGCCACGTTCGAAGGCTTCGACGGCGACGGTGTGGTGATAGCGTGGCGTCGTCGTCAGGTCGATGGCGGCCACATCGGTGGCGGCGGCGAGTGCCTCGAGGTTGCCGGCAACGGCGGGGCGTGTGCCGAGCAGTTCGGCTGCCTGATCGGCGAGACTGTTGGCGTTGCCCTCGTCCGGGTCACAGGCACCGACCAGGGCAAAGGGAGACAGGCCGGCGCGGGTCAACTCGGCGAGTCCATACATGTGCCGGTGGCCCATACCGCCACAGCCGACGATGGCGAGAGGAATGGTTTCTGTCATATAGGGTTTCTCTAGAGATCAGACGGGGTCAGGTCCGTCCCGGAGTAACGCTTGACACCCTCGGCATTCCAAACCAGCCCGAGGCCGGGTGCCTCCGAAATCGCCAGACAGCCTTCCTCATCCAGGGAAAAAGGCTGCTCCACGAGGTCTTCAATGTACGGGGCGGGGGTGATGTACTCCACCCAACGGGCTGTGGGCACGGCGGCGACGAGCTGCAGATCGGCGGCCAGACCGATGGCGGTATTCCATCCATGCGGGACAAAGAGGATGGAATGATCATAGGCGTGCATGGCGATGCGGAATTCTTCGGTGAGGCCACCCACTTTGGTCACATCCGGTTGGATATAATCGACGGCGCGCAGTTCGATCCACGGCATGAAGGCCTGCCTCCGGGTCAGGACTTCACAACTGGTGATCGGCAGCCGCGCATTTTCGGTCAGTTTGATGTACCCCGCCAGGTCGTCGGGGCGGAGGGCTTCCTCGAACCAGGTGATGTCGAAGTCGGTCAGCATCTCTGACGTCGTCAGCGCCCACTTGTAGCCATGGGGCCAGTAGCGGTCGGAGCCACCGGCATCGACCATCAGTTCGACATCCGGTCCCACCGTGTCGCGGGCGGTCCGCACGATCAGTTCGTCCATCTGCCGAGACTCCCGGCCAAAGGGCCCCCAACCCATCTTGATGGCGTGGAAGCCCCGCTGGATGGCGTCTTCGAGACGTGGCACGAGCACCTCCGGTTCGGCCATCAGCAAGGAGCCATAGGGTTTGATGCGGTCGCGGTAACGGCCACCCAACAGACGCGAAATCGGCTGAC
>Ga0310124_10000783_pt1 | contig 22395 bp, 15 predicted proteins | sample CB11b_AW_Bot5_MG_FD_203507 | JGI IMG/M metagenome (GOLD analysis project Ga0310124, IMG submission 203507) | Marine microbial communities from Western Arctic Ocean, Canada - CB11b_AW_Bot5 | ecosystem: Environmental > Aquatic > Marine > Oceanic | place: Canada: Western Arctic Ocean | collected... | reverse complement strand
TGCGTTTTCAATCAGCGTTTTCATGGATTCTCAGAGTTAGGGAGGAAAGCTGGTTAATGCAGGATCTAAATTGTAGAGAACGGTTGGTAAAAGTGATAGTCTCGTTGTTGAGGATCGGTAGCGATGGCTAGAGGATCTGGAGTCCAATGTCGAGGGAAAAGATCAGCCCAATTGAATGTCAGCTGCTTCATTGGGTGAAGGAGGGTTATTTTTCATTGGGCGAAGGAAGGCTTCTTTGAACGGTTTCTTCGATTCGCGCTAAACGATCAACGATATCAGCCAGTTGATCCAGAATGAGCGCGTGAACGTACACGGCGTCCATCCCCACGGGACTTGTCGGACTGGCAATCTGGTCAATCACGGATTGTAAGTCTGTTTTTTCTTTCATCTTTAGGTTCTTTCGTTGGGTGGACAGTGCCAAGTTGTAATGCAATCCAATCAGCATCTAAAAGCAAATGAATTGAGCGATTTGAAAATTCAAAATAAGAGGAAAATTCCCACGATGCCCTTCGGCGTAGTGCCAAACGAGCGCCGGCCGGGTTTCAGGGTGGAAAGTGTCGTTTAACGCTGGCAAGAAAACCACAATCTGAATATCGGGAGTGCCAAACTGATATTCAGCACAATCGCTACTTGATTCACCGTTGAAGTTGTTCAATGGGTGGTCCCGAGCAGCGACAATCTTCTAATGATTCCGACGATAAGGCTCGATTGACAGGCAATCAGGCCGCTGACAAATTCATTCCTGCGTTTGGAGATCTTTGGACGAACGTTTTAAATAAAGCGATACCATGGGAACCGAATTTGAGCGTTTTGGGTAGTGCCCCTGATGTTGTAAGATGAGGTCGGAAATTCTCTAAACCGAGTTATAGTGAATTTTTATGATGAATTATCTCTTGCCACATCCGCCGCAATTCGGTTACTTTCCCAGCGACAACCCATAATGTTGGAGACATCGGCCCCGCGCTGTTAGCTCAAGAGATTATCAGACACCAACGAATTTTTTCGATTGGCACGCTGTTTTAAGTCATAATTTGAGAAGATTTGCTAATTCAACCAAATCGTTTACTAGGATTTGCCGATCAGTGGTCCATGTTCTTTGTTATCATTACTCGGGACATGGGGTACAATACAAAGATGTTCAAACGCTCCTGGTCAACACCGGCTGAGGGACCTAAACCAACGCGTTGGCCAGGATCAAACAGTGGCTAGTGCGCAGCACGCCCGATCCTCGTCAGTCTCGCAGCGACTCCTCACGTCGCAACCGACCGGAGCTTTGGACTTTTGTAGGCTGCGGCTGTTTCGGTAACCCCGAAAAAGCCAGCAGCCTTTTTTATTGCTTGGGAATCTCCAAAAATTTGATACCAGAGATCGATTGTCAGACTTCTGTCAACCAGTGAGAATCCTATCATTCCTGACTCGCCCTCGACGATTTCACCTTCATCAACACGTGGTTCGGTGGCTTGGTAAGCACTGAAGATGGGACAACAAATTGTTCCAGCGTTTACAAATTGCAATTGGCAAATGCATTCTTCAAGATCGATCCAGTACGATGCAACTTATGCACTCGAATCGGCTGAAATAGGACGGTTGGATGCTATCGGAAGGGTTATTTTGACGGTGCCCTGGGATTAAATTACTCCTAGCGCTTACTAAGGCGATGTCCGTTGTTTTCATCAACGCTGGTTGGCCAGCAATTCTAGGTGTTGAATTTAATCAACACATTGCAACCTGGGGCTAAGTTTTACGGATGCCAAAGCCGTCTTTTGCTCGGTGAAGTGATCTACCGGAGATGATTTGAGAAAGGGGTCTTGTTCGGCGGATCGTTTTCCACCGATCAGGAAAATGTTCGAACCTGTCCGTTGCCACGTATCCAACAAGGGTACTGGCGACCGCTAGAATTACTCAAGTGTGAAATTTGGGATCCACCAGTCTCTCTGTCATTGCCCGCCGATGAGTTCCGCAGGATCAAATTTGCTGACATAGGACCGAGTCGTTTGGTTTGAGAAAAGGAGGTCAGCAGCAAGACTCTCCAGAAAGCGTTTGACATTCATCTCTATAATCATTGGGCATTTCGCTGGTGGTTTGACTACTCGAGTGACGCACACGATCACTTCGATTCGTGGACTAATTGAGAGCGCAGGAATCGCGCCACTGAACCGGGGACTGGGCCGCCAGGGCGCGCGATTTTGTCAGCTGCGATACTGCGGTATCTTCATCGATTCGCCGTCTTTCAGAGCCGACTGGTGGGCCACGATTCCGGGGACTGTCATGTTCAGCGCCTGGGTGATGTCTACCAGTGGCGGGCGGTCCTCCAGGATCGCCGTGACAAACTCGTTCATGAGTTGGCCGTGTGACCCACCGTGACCGCCGCCCTGGACACTGGGTGGCAGAGGTGGCCGGCGGGTGACGGGCACCTCTGCCAGACCCTGGTATTGACCATCGAAAGATCCCTGCTGGCCGCGAATCCGACCCTTGTCGCCGGCGTGGCCGGGCGTATCCCAGCTGACACCCATGCGCGACATGCCCCCTTGGCTGGTGCGGAAGAGGGCGATTTCGGTACCGAACGGGTTCTGGTAGCGGCTGTTCTTCGGCCACCAAGCGGCGGCACTGCCCAGGCAGGAGACCTCGGTGAAACTCCCGCCGGTGACGCCGACGTAGTAGGTATTGGAGTGTGTCGGATACCACTGCGGCGGACCACTGTCGCGCCAACCCTTGTACGATGGCAGCGGCTTGCGGAAGAAGTGGAAGTATTCTCCCTCGGAGTAGGCGAGCTTGCCGAAGCCCCCCGCGTGGTAAATCTGCCGCATGGCATGGAGATCTTCGTGGAAACACGACGTCTCAAACAGCATGTCCGCCTCCTCGAGCGAACCGTATGAGGCGGGCACAGCACAGGCGACGTGTTTGCCGTGCCGCAGCACTTCGATGCAGTGTCGCGGATGGCTGGGCGCGTCGGTGGCCACGAAGATGGCCTCAATCTGGTCATCCTTGACCATCTCCTCCAGTGACGGATAGGTCTTCTCGCAACGGCAGGCCTTCGCCAAATTAGCGCACCGCTCATCAAACAGATCGCTGACGGCGACCACTTCCACGTTCGGGTGGTCCTGAAAGCCGAACGCGGCACCAAAATCAGAGAGACCGTAGCCGACGATGCCGACGCGAATCTTGCGATCGGAAACCGGCGTCCATTCGGGGGAGTCGTTGGGATCGGTCGCTTCCTCGCCCTGGCTCTACTTTTCCTGGGCCGCCGCCGGCTTCCCCGCAGTGGTGGCACTGAGGGCAACGGTCGCCAAGAACGAGCGGCGTGACGTGGAATGGCTCATGAGATGTCCTCCTCGAGTCGCTGTTGTCTATAGCAAGAAGCATCGCCAGCGGCGTGTCGAGAATTGCAATTCTACCAACTCCGCCTTTGATCCGCTCTGAGGCTTGGGAAAAAAGAGAGCCGATGGAACGCACTCTCTACGAGTCGTAGTGAATCACCGAGTCGAAGTAGGATGGAATGGATCAGTGGTAGGTACCAGAAGTTGCCAAAACGAAGAGAATTATTCGGAAAAACCCCACCAAGCGTTATAGAGTGAACAAGCTGGGGAATTATCAGCAAAACTCTCTGTTCAGGTCATTTTCATGGTCAGGTTATTTGCGCATGTTAACGATATATAAGTTGTCTCAGAAAAACAGGATGTTTGACTGGGGTATGGTTAGATGGAGAACTTATTGTGCCAAGTGTGCATTGAGTTCTCAACGGGTGTTGAGTCGGCCCGGATCGGGTCAGCCCAGACAGGTTTGTTAGAAGGCAGCGGAAATTGCTTCTTTCGCGTAGGCTAACTGGGTGCCTCGCCGAAAACGAACCAACTTTTACCAGGCTGGCTTGATTCGACCGATTCATTTCTTCTGCATCAGCTTTCGAACAGTTGTGGAAAAAACTACCCGTTACAACAGATTTCTTTTGGGAATTTTACCGAATTTTCGTTTTGAAGATTGCTCGGTAGGACGGTAGATCATCAGGTGACGCCTGGTGTCTGACATAAATCATTCTATCCCATGATCTTGCGATCGCTCATTTGGAGTCAAGCTCAAGCGAAATCCGCTGGTCGTTCCGATCGGCAGCCTCTTTAGGTTTTTTTTTGTTTTGTTGAAAGCTCCGTTGGAGATGAAGAGAGTATCTTGTCACTTGTCGGAGCATTCAAGACAATGGACGCCTTTGGCAAGTTGGCGGAAAGTGGTTAAGACGATGAGTACGAGTACGAGTCAAATTGAAGATCAGATTGTCCGCCATGCCAAAACCATGGACAATCTGGTCAGTACAGTGGGGCGCGTTTTAGTCGGCCAGGAGGCCATGGTTTCGCGACTGTTAGTAGGACTGTTAACAGGTGGCCATGTTCTGTTGGAGGGTGTACCCGGTTTGGCCAAGACGCTGACGGTGAAAAGTCTGGCCGCCGCGATCAAGACACGTTTTTCGCGAATCCAGTTCACACCCGACATGTTGCCGGCGGACGTGATTGGTACCGAGGTTTTTAATCCTAAAGACGCAACCTATAGCGTAAAGAAGGGGCCCATCTTTTCTAATCTGGTGTTGGCCGACGAAATCAACCGGGCTCCGGCGAAGGTCCAAGCCGCTTTACTGGAGGCCATGCAGGAGCGTCAGTGTACCATCGGTTTACAAACGTTTTCCCTGCAAGAACCGTTTCTGGTTCTCGCGACTCAAAATCCAATCGAGCAAGAGGGGACCTATCCCCTTCCCGAAGCGCAGGTGGATCGCTTCATGCTCAAAGTCCACGTTGACTATCCGACACTTGATGAAGAGCGCAAGGTAGTTGATCGCATGGGCGGTGGTAAAATGATTCCCGAAATCGAACCAACGACAACGCCCGAGGAAATTTTGGCAGCCCGTGAAGTGGTCGACAAGATTTGGGTTGACGAGAAGGTACGCGACTATATTGTGGACCTGGTTCGGTCAACGCGTGGTTTGAATGAAAATCCAGTGCCCGGACTTGATGGGTTAATCGAAACAGGAGCCAGTCCACGAGCTTCGATTTTCCTGGTGAAAGCTGCCAAAGCGAATGCCTTTTTGCAAAGTCGAGGTTACGTAACACCCCACGACGTGAAAACGCTGGCACCGGACGTTCTTCGCCATCGCCTTGTGCTCACCTACGAGGCCGAAGCGGAAGGAAAGACTCCCGACGATGTAATTCGTCGGATTCTAGATAACGTCCCCGTACCTTGATGTTCCCGTACCCTGATGTTGATTTTGGCTTTACGAAATTTCTTCTATTGTAACCGTTCAGTTTTGGCTGCCAGAGGTTTCGCCGATAGTAACTAGATTTTCTGCAATTTGTTACGTTCTTTTCGGTGTTGTTGAAAATGCTTGCTCGTGACATCATCCAACGCGTTCGTGAAATCCAGGTCCACACGGGGCGTCAGGTGGCTGACGTACTTGCCGGTCAATACGTGTCGGTCTTCAAGGGGCGTGGTATCGAATTTGACGAGGTTCGACCTTACATTCCGGGTGATGATGTTCGAACCATTGACTGGAATGTTACTGCCCGCATGGGCGAACCGTTTGTGAAGCGGTATGTCGAAGAGCGGCAACTGACGCTCATGCTCATGGCGGATATTTCAGCGTCGCAGGATTTTGGCTCAGCTGGGCGCTCCAAACGAGAAGCGACAGCCGAATTATGTGCCTTGTTGGCTTTTTCGGCGATTCGAAACGACGACAAAGTTGGACTGACATTATTCCATGGCGGTATTGAACAATACATTCCGCCCCGCAAGGGGCAGAAACATGCCCTGCGCGTCGTGCGGGAAGTTTTGACCCATGGAACTGGAGAAACACCGGAAGAGCAAGCGACACGTCGAGCCAAGCGAAGTCGTTTTCGTTGGCTGCCATGGGGACGACGAAGAGCATGGTGGCGCACAGGAAGACAGGCCACCAATGTTGCCGGGGCAATGGAATTTTTAATGTCGGTGACTTCGCGCAAAATGGTGTGCTTTGTGGTAAGCGATTTTCTAGACGATCAATTTTTACAGGCGATGCGCAGCGCAAATCGAAAACATGACGTTGTGGCTGTTTTGATTAGCGATCCTCGTGAACTGGAGATGCCCAAGATTGGAATGGTCAGTCTGATCGATCCGGAAACCGGGCGAACAACGCACTTCGACACAGGATCGTCGTCATTCCGAGATGAATTTCGATCTCAAGCAGCCACGAGAATTGAAAATTTCTCTCGCGATTTTGCCAAGTCCAGTATCGATTTTATTCATATCGACGCGTCCCAGTCTGTGGTAGAGCCCCTTGTTCGGTTCTTCCGTATGCGGGAAAGGAGGATGCGACGATGAATTCAGGCCATACGTTGTGGTTAGTACGCTGGCGATGGGTATCAGATTTCTTTGGTTCGGTCGATTACGGTTGTCGTTGGGTGTTAGGAATTGTTTTAATCAATCTGCTGGGTGTTGGTGTGATCTTTTCCGGCGTTGACGACAAGCATGATGAAGCCATCGAGATTTCTGCTGAGCGCGGACCGGTGGAGGCGACAGTTCGGTTAGAGCCGGCCACACCACTCATTGGCGATTATGTAACGCTGACGTTGGAGGTGGTTGCCGAAAAAGGGGTTGAATTGTTGATGCCGGAGTTTGGCGATGCACTGGACCGTTTTCAGATTGTAGATTTTGCGCCTCGACAAGTAATTGACGACACTGGCCACACCCGAGCGACACAAACTTATCGTCTGGAAACAGCCACATCAGGACAGCAGGTTATTCCAGCCATTCTGATCGAGTTTGTGGACCGCCGCCAAGGGCAACGGCTGGCCCCCGAAGATCAAGATGCCTATGAGTTGCTGACAGAGCCTTTAATCTTCCAAGTTCAATCGGTGATTCCCGATGATGCGAAGGCCGAATTGCGGCCGCCCCTGGGGCACTTGGAACCCCTCTCAGCGACGCGGAGTCATCGTTGGTTTTGGGGGTTGGGAGGAGCGTTGTTGACCGCTGGGATTGTTGTAGGTGCAGTGGTCCTCTGGCGAGTTCAAAAAAACCGCCGATGTCGACAAACGGCTTATGAAATCGCCCGCCGGCGACTTGACCGTCTGCTGTTAGATCGTCAACGCGATTCTGCAGATGCGGAAGCAATTTTTGTTGAGTTGTCTGACATTGTTCGTCATTATCTGGAAGATAGTTTCGAACTACGTGCACCCGAGCTTACGACGGAGGAGTTTCTAACCTTGGCGAGTGATTCACCTGATCTGACGCGAGAACACCAACAACAGCTGCGGCAATTCCTTCGCCAGGCCGATCTGGTCAAGTTCGCTGGAATGGTCCCTGAACAAGACGAGATCACTCGATGTGTTGAGGTAGCGCAACACTTCCTCGACGAAACGCGAGATGATGACAAGCTCGTCGAGGCTTCTGCACCCCTGTCGGGCGAGGTGTCCAATGTTTGATTGGGAATTTCGCGATCCCTGGTTTTTTTTATTGTTGCTGCTTGTTCCCTTGGTCTGGGGATTGGCGAATCGTTCTGCCCAACATCTTATTTACTCATCGTTGCAGTTAACCATGGGTATTCCGCGTGGGTTGCGTGCGCGTTTGGCCTGGTTGCCGGCGTTGCTGATCTCGCTGGCAATTGGTTTGTTGGTAATTGCCCTGGCTGGACCACGCACTCCTGACTCGGAGACTAAATTCAATCGAGAGGGAATTGCGATTGCAATGGTCGTCGACCGTTCGGGATCGATGCATGCTCGTGATCTTATTCCAGAAGATACGTCGATCGATAGGCTGACGGTCGTGAAACGAGTATTCAGCGATTTCGTGTTGGGAGCAGGGAGTGCCGGTCGAGGTCGCGAGGATGATCTTGTCGGCTTGATTACATTTGCGAGGTTTGCCGACAGCCTGTGTCCCTTAACGACCGACCATGGCAATCTCGTATCAATGACCGAAGATCTCGAAATCGTCGCAGACCAATCCGAAGATGGAACTGCAATTGGCGAAGGGCTTGCATTAGCAATTGAACGTCTACGGCGCAATACGGCGAAGTCAAAGATCGCCATCTTACTCACAGATGGCGTCAACAATGCTGGAGACATCGAACCGAAACAGGCGGCCAAATTAGCGGCTGACCACCAGGTTAAGGTCTATTGTATCGGCGCTGGTTCAGACGGAATTGCACCCATTCCGCAAATCGATCCTCGTACCTACCAACCTGCTCGGTCGCGTGACGGTCGCGTCTACTTGCATCAGAGTCACGTTGAAATTGATGAGGAATTGTTACGTGACATCGCTCATCATACTGGAGGGCGTTATTATCGGGTGACCAATGCTGAGGGATTGTCTGAGGTGTATCGTGAAATCGACCGGTTGGAACGAACCAAAGTCAACGAAATCCGGTATTTGCAGTATACCGAGCATTATGGTTCCTTTGTGTTGACTGCCTTGAGTCTGATTGCCACGGCAACGGTGCTGAGTGGAACTTTTTTGAGAAGACTTCCGTAGAAATGGAAGAGATCTTTCAGATCAAAGATGGAATACTAACAAATTAAACATGAATGATTTTCGATTCGCTCAACCAGAAATGGTGCATTTATTTTGGTTGGTCATTGTGTTGGCTGTCCTGTGTGTGTGGTTGCAACAACGAAGTCGAGCTGCTTTGGATCAGTTTTTGACAGTGGCCATGCAATCACGCTTGGTCCAGTGCTTGCCGGTCGGGCGTCGCTGGGCGTCGTTGATTTTTCTTGTCATGTCCATGGCGTTGTTCGTTGTCGCAGTCATGCGGCCCCAATGGGGTTTGACGCACCACCGCAGTGCGCGATCGGGGGCACAAATCATGATTTGTTTGGACATCAGCAAATCCATGTTGGCCGAAGACGCTGCGCCAAATCGCCTGGAGCGCGCTAAAGCTGAAGTATCGGATCTGTTGAGCTATCTGGATGGCGATCAAATTGGTTTGATTGCCTTTGCCGGCAGGGCCAACGTGCTTTGTCCACTGACACCCGATTATGGTTTTTTCAAACTGATTTTGGATGATGCCGGACCTCACAGTGTGTCGCGCGGAGGCACTCGACTCGAAGAGCCAATTCGCAAAGCGTTGTCTGGATTTCGTACAGACAGTGACGCTGCGCAGGCGATTTTGCTGATTACCGATGGAGAAGACCATGATTCGTTTGTAGAAGATGCAGCTCAGGAAGCTGCCGAACGTGGTGTGAAAGTTTTAGCCATCGGGTTTGGTGATGAGGCGGGCAGTCAGATTGAAGTAACGGATCCAAAGACAGGTGCTCGAACCTTGTTGCGAGATGCCGATGGTCAACCGGTCATTAGTCGATTGGATGGCCAGACCCTGCGTGATCTTGCTCTGGTGACACAAGGCGCCTACATCCCAGCGGGTACTGGACTACTGGATTTGGAATCGATCTATCAGGCACACATTTCGCCATTGGTACGGGGAAATATCGAAAATCGGGGTCAAACAGTACGGCATGAGAAATTTCAATGGCCGTTGTTAGGCGGTTTGTTTCTGCTGGTTGCTGCGGTGACCCTTGGGCAGCGATCCGGCTCTCGGTCCCCTGGTTTGCCACTCGAGTCGTCACAAGCCGTAACAATGGTCGCCATCGGGATGCTAGTGATTGGGAACTCCATCATTGGCCAACCCGCGCTGGCACAGCCACCAGATTCGGCTGTTTCGCTTGGTTCGACCGCGGAATCCTCCGGAAAAATTGGTTCCGAAAACTTGGATAAGGACAATCAAGAATTAACAGCTAAAAATAAAGACAACCTGGCAGAAAGTCCACCGGCGGATCCACGTCAAGCGTACAATGGTGCTTTGGCAGCTTTAGAAACAGATCTCCCGCGAGCGGAAAAGTGGTTTTTACATGCGCGTCAGAGGGCACTCTCAGACGGTGTCGTCCGATTTCGTGCCTCTTACAATCTGGGATGGGTGGAGGTCCAACAGGCGGATTCTGTTTTGGACGAGGACCCGCAACAGGCACTCGCCCATCTCCGTGCTGCGGCTGACCAATTCCGAGATGCGGTGCGTTTACGACCGGATCATCAAGACGCGCGACATAACCTGGAGGTGATCCTTCGTCGTGCCATCCAGCTGGCTGATTCTTTGGCTCAACAAGACAAACGAAACCTTGTTCAGCAGTTGGACGAATTGATTGAAACTCAGCGCACCATGATTGAAGAGTCGCGTGGAATTGTTGAACAAGTTGCTGGCAGTGAGGATCCACATGCTACGGAACTCTTTCGTCAAGAGTTTCGGCAGTTGGCCATCCGCCAGCGACAATTGAATTCAGATGCTCAGGCAGTAGCTTCAATTGCAAGAGACGAGCGCGATTTGATTATGTCCAAAGCGAACGATCAACGATCACCCGAAGAACGCAGTCGGGCCGTTCAACTGGAGAATTTACAAAACCATTTTTTCGAAGCGATGCAACGGATGGGGCAAGCCCGAAGTCAATTTCGTCGGCAGCAGGGACAACGGGCTCATCGTCGCGCGTCCGTTGCCTTGAATCATCTCAAACAGGCTCGCGATCAACTACGGGATCCTGCTGAATTGCTGGCGGTGATTATCGGCGACGGACAGACGTTGGCAAATTTTACGAGACAACTTGCGGCGTTCAAAGAGAGTTTTTCTGTAGATCAGAAACGTCCGGCAGTTCCCACTTGGTTAACACGAGACTATTTGGAACAGTCGCAGTCGGCTCTGACCTCCCGAACCACGGAGCTCGCTGCTCGTTTGGAAGCTGGCTTGGCAGCATCGGAGCCGTCGGTTGCCGGCCCGGCACCTCCCAGCGCGTCGCCAGGTACAACGATAGAACCGGATCCGCAACCATCCGATCCGCGTGCGGAACAGTTTCTGGAAAGGATTCGTGAGGCTGCACCACTCGTTGCTTTAGCAAAAGATTCCTTTGCAGCGGCCGAAAAATCTCTTGCCGACAAACGGATTCGCCAGGCATTTGAACAACAGATAGAAGCCTTACAGTCCTTGGTCGATGCGCGTGAGAAATTACTGGATCTGGCTGGGTTGATTGAAGTTACGTACAACCATCAGTTGCGCATTAAGCAGATGTTACATGTGGATATTGAGAAGTTAGATCTCACTTTTAGAGATGCTGTTCAAATGACATTGCCCTTCCAACAGAAGAATCTCCAACGAGTGGACCGATTAGGCAAACTCATTTCCGAAGAACTCGCATTGTTACCGTCGACCGCAGGCCCATCGGAACCAAATGTTTCCCAGCAGGCTGAGACTCAGCAGGCCGATCGAGAGCGTTTCCAACAGGCACAACATCTTTTGGATGCTGCTCGTGAAGCGATGAATGGCGCCCAGCAAAAAATGGCCGATACCGAAGCACTGCTGGTCACGCCGTCCCTTGGCGAGGCATCCGACCCGAGCGAAACACTGGACAACAAAAATGCTTCACAATTGCCAGAACGTCGAGACGGCGACGGAGCAGAAAGTCACGAAGAAGATGAAGGCAAAAGTGACAAAAATGCGTTTGAGAACGATGATGAGAATGTTGGCCCACAGCTTGAGTCCTCCAGTGAAACACCTGATACATCGAGCTTGTCAGGCAGGCCGTCGCATCCATTTGATCCTGCGCGGCAGTCCGTTGATCAGGCGATCGATCACCTGCAAGCTCTTCGTAGGCTGTTTTTCACTCTCACACAACACCTTCGAGAGACGGTACAGAGACAGGTTCAACTCAACGACGAAACCGAACGTGCACGGTCGATTGAACAACAGGATCAGCAAGCTGAGAAACTGGGGCCACTCGTTCCACGACAACAGGGTTTGGCTGCAATCTCGGGGCAGATTGCCCAGGCACTGGATGAACAGTCCAAAGCTAATCCAACGGCCCCGACACCCGACGGCGATTCTCAGCCGGCCCTTTCTGAATCTGGTCAGGGAGAACAACATGCCGCGGTCGCTCGCCAGTTGGCCGAAGCTGGAAAGCTTGTTGCGCGCGGGACCGAGCAGATGACAGCTGCTAGCAGTTCCCTGTCTTCGGATCAACCTGATCTGGAGAAAACGCGACAATCGCAAGACAATGCGGTTGAGAACCTGGCACAGGCACTGGCCTTGCTCGAGCCATCTCAACAGCAGCAAGAGCAACAACAGCAAGACCAGTCATCTGACCAACAAAAAACGAATTCTTCACAAAATGACCAGAAGCAAAAAGACGAGCAACAACAGTTCAGTGCTGATCCATCACAATTATTACAAGCGGTGCGCGATCGAGAAGCTCAGCGGCGGCGTGATCGGGATCGTCGCCGAGCCGGTTATGAGCCGGTGGAAAAGGATTGGTGATGATTAGGCGAAACGTAAGAGTTCTGACGTTATTGATTTGGTGTATTGCGACCATGAGTGTATCGGCGCAAACGTTGGAATTACGTTCAGCTCCGCCTCCTTATTTTGTTGGCCAACAAACTCCTGTTATATTGGTGGTCGAGGGATTTGATGAACAACAGGAACCGAAAGTCGAAGTGAAAAATAAGTCGGACGGTTTGCGACTTCAACTGGCTAGCGTGAATCCTCAGGTATTCAGTCAGACGACCATCGTCAACGGTCGTTTTTCTCAATCCAAAACGGTTACTTGGCGAGTGATTTACTATGTGTCGGCTGATCAGCCAGGAAATTACATGATGGGACCGTTTGAAGTTTCTCAGGGTTCGCAACGGCTGACCCAACAGGCGATTTCAATGGAGTTTACTGAAGTGGCAATTGATCCAGACATGCAGGTCATCTTGCACGTCCCGGCCAAATCCGTTTATCCCGGGCAACGCGTGCCAATTCGGATCGAATGGCTTTATGAGCTACAAAGTGCAAAAAATTCAATCCACAAACTTTCGATTCGATCATCTTTATTTGATGTGTTTTCATTTGACAACCATGATAACGACCAAGATCAGCAAGCGAGTAGTGCTTTGCCGATCCAGACCGAAAAAGGTGAAATCAATTTGCCTGCCACTCAAGAGCAGCGAGAAGTGGATGGGAAACTCATGGTCGTGCTAATTGCCGAACGGACGCTGATCGCGGAACGACCAGGCGAGTTTGAATTTCCGCCAGTCAGTGCTTCCATTCAGAAAGTGACACGCTGGCGCCGGGGGTTCCTTGGTGGACGAGAACCGGCGGCAACAGAATCCCTGCGGGCGCTGGCAAGCGAACCGACACGTTTGGTTGTGAAACCTTTTCCAGTGGCCGGTCGTCCAGAGAGTTTTTCAGGAACAGTAGGTTATGGATTTACGATTAACGTAACGGCCGACCGCAGCGTCGTTCGTGTCGGTGATCCAATTCCCTTGACGGTGACCGTCGGTGGCAACGGGAATCTGGAGAATGCCAGACTTCCGTCGTTGTCGGCCGATGGTGGGATGTCAGCCGAGCAATTCCGCCTTCCTGATGGCGATATCGTTGGTACTTATGCCGATGACCGAAAGACGTTTGGATTCAATATCCGAGTTCTCGATGAAACGATAAGTGAAATTCCCTCTTTAGCATTTTCCTGGTTCGACCCGGATGCGGAAGCTTATCAGACGACACATTCTAAACCAATCGCATTAAGAGTTGGCGAGGCGAACGTTGTTTCTGCAGAAGATGTAGTGCGAAATCAATCACAACCAGAAAAGCTTGAGCAGGGCGAATCAGGAACTGAGGAGCAGGCGGCCGGCTCGGCATCGGGTCAAATAGCAAGATCGTTCACTTTACATGGGGCGGATTTGGCAGTGGAACGTACGGCAAGTGAGGTCTTCAACGACGCTCGGCGAAGGTTCGGAGGTCATCCTGCGCGAGTTACGATCTACGTCGGAAGTTTTGCACTGATTGCCTTGGCGATTGCGGATCGCCGGCGCAGAAATATTGATCCGGCGATTCGGTATCGGCAGTTAGTTTTGAATCAGCAATTGAGACTGATTCAGAAAGCATCGGCTCTACCAGATCGGCAGTCAGCCGAGCAGATTGCGATCGCCCTGCGAAAAATCATAGCAGAAGTTCCGGATGCTGATCGGGGTGAAATACAGGAACTTCTGTCGGAGTGTGAAAATCTTGTCTATTCGCCCGATCCTCTGGCGAGCCAGGGCGACACATCTTTGCCACAGCGGGCGACAATCGCCGCTAAATCGATCATCGAAAACTGAACTCCAAGATGTTGCGTTGTACGACCATCCGACTTTTTGCATCCCTCTCAACGGCCCTGTGCGTGGCTTTTGCAACGATGTCGACATTGGCAGCGACAACACGGGAGCAGCAATTTAACGAAGCTTTGACAGTTTATGAGTCGGCACTGAATAAAACCGATCGAGATGCTCGACTCGAACAATTCCATCGCGCTGAGCTGTTGTTTGGCCAGTTGGTCTACGGAGATGCTGACCGAGCTATTCCGGATGTGGTCAACGCTAAGCTGTATGTCAACATGGGAAACGCAGCATTGCAAGCAGAGCGTTTAGGTCCGGCAATTTTGGCCTTCCGCAATGCGCTGAAGATTGATCCCGACCAGCGCCAGGCCCGTCAGAATCTGTCTCATGCACGATCGTTATTGCCGCCATGGGCGTCGCGCTCGGAGGGTCCCAATGTTTTGGACACGTTTCTGGCTTGGGGGAGACGATTTTCTATGACCGAGCGAGCGACACTGGCAGTTGTATGTTTCTTTTTGTCTGCGGTTTTTATTTCGGCTTTCATCCGCTGGCAACGAGCCTTGTTTCGTAATCTGGCATTGTTTCCATTGGCTGTCTGGTTGGTTCTGGTGTTAACCGACATCATTGGCCGTGCCAACAATTCGTCTTCTGCAGCCGTCGTGATAGTTCCTAATACAACAGCAAGAGCTGCGGATTCACCTCACGCGCCGATACGTTTTCAACATCCCTTACCCAGTGGTGTTGAGGTTGATATCCTCGACGATCGTGATCAATGGGTTCACATTCGCTTGTCCGATGGTCGAGATGCCTGGGTTGCATCCTCGAGTTTGGGGAGAATTCAATAACCCATCTCGCTTGGTGATCCATGGCGTTTCTGCTGTTGGAAAGCCGTCAGTTGGCTAGAAATCAATTAACGAGGATATTCGCAAAGAATCTGGTCGAGCAAAGCCTGTACATCGCTCGTTATATTGTCGAGTCGTGCCTGCCAAAGGGAATGAACCGATCCGGTAGAATCGAAGGCATCAGGTGGGAAACAAGCCAGAATGCTCTGCGCGATTTGCGAGTTCAATTCTGCGTTGGGACAGTTGCCGGTCGGTACTGACGAAAATGCTTCTCGCAGTGAAGCTAACATGAGAGACCAACTCAGCTGGTCAGATCGTGTGCCACGATTACGGTGCAAATCATCAGCAAATTGTTCGGCTCGCCTGGTTTCGAATGCGAGGTTGCTGATGTTGCGTGTTTCAAGTAGACAGCCTAACAGCAGATCGGTCCATCGCTCAGAACGACGTCGCAGTCGATTCAAACCAACTGCCTCACTGGATGTGACTGCTGCTGGATTGACGATGAAATTCAATGCGCGATTACGAGCTTCCAAGTGACCCAGCAATACATTGTGAATGGCCGGTTCAAATTCACTTGTGTTCCTATCACTAGCGACTGTTTGAACAACCGCCGTCCAAACACGAGTTAATATCTCGCTGGTAATGATTTCTTCAATTACGATACGTATTTCACACCACTGCTGGTCGTTGTCCGGAGGAGGTCCATGCTGGAAATTTTTATCCAGATAGCCCTGATAGGATTTCAATGCACGAGACCAATTATCCAGTCGACATTTGGATGACATCCAATATTGTTGAAGGCTATTGGTGGAGAAAAGCCTGACTTTGTGAACCACTGCTGGTCCGGTCGTTGCCAGCTGGGCGGCCAGTTCAATAAGTTCGCTTGTCTGCATGGTTAACTCTTGATTCGTCCACAGAACGGAGCCGAGCTATCGTTCTTTTTTAAAAGAATCATTTTTGTCACGGTTGAATGCTTTAGATTGCTGGGTCTTTCGAGGCGTAGATTAACAGCATGATCCGTTTTAACCGCAATTGGAGTGCCAATTCAAAAAAGGGACACGCATCAGGGCCAGAAGACAAGGATGTGACAGGAGTTGCGTCAGAAGAACCAACCAACACCGCTTGTCAGCCCGTGGTCGCCGTGTTTCCTCAAGACAACATTGATCAGTTTCAGACGTTGCCTATTTTCCACGAGCCGGTTCAGCGCCGTGGTCGGAAAGTTTTGCTGGAGATTGGGAGGATGGGCGCGGCTGTGCTATGTGCGATAACAGCATCCTTCGGATGTCGACCTGCTTCTACCAAGCCACGGTCGCTGCCCAGGAAATCGTCCCCACTTTTGACTTGAGATGTAGACAACCAACTCACATTTCCGCCTTCAAAGAGCGCATTGTACCCCTGTACGCCATGTTGTGTTTTTGTTCGTCGTTGCGAGGTGATTTGCGGTGCATCTGATATCAAAACGAAATGCGTTCGTTGACCAATTCGAGTTGAAAATTATTGGTTACCTTGGACATAGCCCAAATTGTAGCCGTAATTTCCCTCCAGTTGTCGCTTTAACTGAACGAGTTTTAAATCGTTGGACGTGATCACATGTCGCCTCTGCCAAACCGTCGGGTGGGCAATGGACTTGTGCGTCACGTTCAAGCAGTTCCAATGATTCGACACACTTTTCAAGTTCAGCTTGCAATTGGGGATTTTGTAGCAATTCGGCTTCCAATCGCTCATGCTCAGCGTTGTCCAGAGATCCTAATAGATATCCAATCAGGTTGTCGCGCATCGCATCGTTCTAAATCGTTTCGGGGTGCATCGCTTGCCAGGAATTGTTCAATTTAAGGATCGCCGAATGCATCCGGCTCTTCACGGTTCCGACCGGGATTGCAAGAGATTCGGCGGCCTCACGATATTTTAGCCCTTGGAAGTAAATCATCAGCACAACACTTCGTAACGAATCGGGTAAAGTGGCCAGCTCGCGCCGGACCCAGTCGCGGCGTTCTCCATCACTCAATACTTTCAACGGTTCTTCGGCGTTGCCTTGCAACATGTCGAGCAGCTGTCCAATCTCGTTTTCTCCCTCCTGTCCGCCCGGTCGGTTAAGACTGACCAGACGGTGTCGTTTATTACGCCGTTGCAGATCGATTGCCTGGTTGGTTGCAATCGTATAGAGCCAGGGGCGAACTTTGCGGTCGGCTCGAAATTGCGAACACTTCAGGTGAACTTGTAAAAAAGTTGTCTGAAAGACGTCTTCGGCTGCTTCAGAATTACCCAGGTATCTGCGCAGATAGCTGTACAATTCTTGTTCATAACGGTGTACCAACTGTGAAAAATAATTGCGGTCTCCGGACTCCCGATAGGTGATCAATAACTGCTCGTCTGTCAATTCAGATAAATCAGCTTCGTCAAAAGTCGCGGACGTCGATTTTTCGATTGTTATACTCATCTTACGCACCATCCCGGGCAAAGTTCACTGAAAGAGCACTAAGTGCCCACTAAAAACATCCTTGACGCTTAACGGATACATTCTGCAAACCTCGTGCCACAACTGTGGAATTCACTTTCTAGTATCCATTTCCATCGCTTAAGTCTTGGATTAGTAATCAGTTATCAGTTGTCATCTGCGATGGCCACTTGTTCGCAGCGTTCCTGTTTTAGAAATTTTTACAAAAATTTGTTTGAATCAAGTTGTGTGGCTTGGTCTGGCTGTTGGCTTTAAAATTGTTAACGTTGATCTGCTTGTTGTGCCGCCCTTGTGGGTAATATGTTGCCGTTGGCGTCCTAATCTTGCTCGACAAAAGCTAAAATTGTAGAAAATTTCAGATTATCAGGGCCGTCTGTCGGGGAGGTGGCTTCGTGACCCATGAGTCTCGAGATTCAAAGGCTTTTTGGATATTAAAATTTGAGTGTCGAACTTTCGAAAAACTATTTTTTTGAGATCAACAGTGCCGCGTTTTCTTCGGTATCTACAGATTGAAACCTGTGGTTGAGGCAAAAAACGGTTGATGTGCACCCACAAGAAACATCGCGCTTTACAGTTAGATGGCCGTGTTTTGGAACCGGAAGTCATGGATGGGACCGATGAGGCCCGGGACTACGATTCAATGGATCACACGGGGGTAAATCGCAGCTTTGTGGACGATCTTTTGTTGCATACCGCCGTGTTTGAAGAGAATCAGTCGTGCAGGGTACTGGATCTTGGTACGGGCACGGCCCAAATTCCGATTGAACTGTGCCGCCGGAACAACATGGTACGTGTCACCGGTGTCGATTTGGCGGACAGCATGCTCGAGTTGGGCCGTGAAAATGTTGCCCGCGCTGGTCGGGATACTCGAATTTCGCTTCAGCCATACGACGCGAAACAACTTCCTTGGGCCGAAAATCATTTCACCGTTGTGATGTCCAATAGTATCGTTCACCATATCGCCGAGCCTACTTTGGTATTGAAGGAAGCCTTGCGAGTAGTACAGTCTGGCGGATTGTTGTTTTTTCGTGATTTGTTACGTCCCAGGGATCAGACCTCACTCAATCATCTTGTGGAGATTTACACGGCTGATGATTCGGCCCATCAACGCGAAATGTTTGAAAATTCTTTAAGAGCCGCTCTTAGCCTTAGTGAAATCCGGGTTTTGGTAGAGCAGTTGGGCTATGATCCCCAAACAGTGCACACCTCGAGTGATCGGCACTGGACGATGATTTTGATGGCAAAGTGAGATTCTGTTGGTAGCGACCTAGTGGGCACTTGAAATCATGCTAACAGCAGTTTTGTCTCGCACAAGCTGCCGGTTGTTTGCGTCATGTAAAGTTTCCTTTTAACTTTTCTGATAACGCTAGCACTACGGCCAATCAGAATTGGCGTAGGGCCGAGTTGGCTAAATTGCTAGAATCCTCGCCCTTGATGCCTACTATTCGTGCGGATCGAATGAGTTGATGTATGAAATTATTGCGCGCTGTTATTGCTGCAGGGATGATCGCTTGGCTGGCTGAATTGACAGGCTTTACATGTACAGCTGCCGCCCAGCAGAGCGAAGTACCAGGTGTTGCTGGTCGTGATGCGACCCGAAATCCAGTACTTTTGGGCGGAGCTCAGCAGAAAGTCCCTGTTGCCAAACAACAAGGGGCCGAAACGAAACAAAGATTTCCAACGGTCACACCTCAAGAGCGCGACTATTTGGACAAGTTGTTGAATTATTGGGAAGCCCGCAGCAAGAAGATTCAGACGTATCGGTGTGAATTTGATCGGTTTGAGTACGACGCGGTGTTTGGCGGACCCCATTGGAGTCAACACGCCCGTACGGTGAGCACGGGTCTGATCAATTACGCAACGCCCGACAAGGGTGAATTTGCGGTGCGTACAATCCATCATTTTGAGGGTTTAGGCAATGACCAGAAGCCGACCTATCATAAGAAAGAGGCAGAGCATCAGGAGCATTGGATTTGCGATGGTGACAAAACCTATGAATTTGACCCCTACCAAAAGCAGCTTAAGGTAATGGAGCTGCCTGCTCATTTGAAAGGAACGGAAATCGTCAATGGTCCGCTCCCATTCATGTTTGGTGCCGACGCGAAGAAACTAAAATCGCGTTATTGGATGCGGCTACGACGGTCGGAAAAATCGGGCGAATATTGGATTGAAGCGCGCCCCTTGCAGCGGGAAGACTCAGCCAATTATTCGCAGGTGTGGATTTTTATCGCCGCCGAGGATTACCTGCCTAAAGGAATGGTGCTTTTTCATACTGACGGTCGTAGCCGAACGACCTTTCACTTCAAAAATCGAAAGGTCAATGCATTTGAGCCGTTGAGACTTTTTAAAGCGGAATTCTACCGTCCCAAAACGCCGGCTGGTTGGAAACTTGTAAACACAAATTTTCAATCCGGGGTTCCTCTGCATGACAGGGTGCACCAAGCCAGTCCGCGACAGGCGGCTCGCTCCGAGTAACGATTGCTGGTTGCGTAGGAAAGACTTTTCCGATCTACCGCGCGCACTTATAATGTAGGAGATGTCGCTGCTAGAGCCATTTTCCAACTCCGCAGGAACGTACGTGGACGGTCCACGTGGGAACCTGAACTAAAAGATTCTGCGAATTGCTGACTCATGGCCGCTGTAGGACTACAGGGATTACCCTGGGCTTCGCGGCGGATTGTCCGCCTGCGTTTTCATGCTCCCGTCGTTTTGACGTTGGGTGCGATGCTCACGATGTTTTTATTGCGCCCGATGGACGCTGCGTCGGACGTTGGTGGGTTAGCTGATCCGGCCCGTCAACGGAGCGTTCATTTAATTCGTGTACCACTTCCGATTGTCGGTGCGGTGGATCGGCGAGTGATGCAGCAGATTGATGCGGCCCTGGAGCAAGCTCCCGAGGGTGGGGATCGCCCAATCGTGATTCTGGAATTTTGGCCGCCAGCTAACGACGCCGGGTCGGGCAGCCAATTTGGTAGGTCCTGGGAGTTAGCTCGATATTTATCGAGTGATCACCTGAGACGTTCCAGAACGATCGCCTACGTGCCTCGTTCGATCGATGGACATGCAATACTAGTTGCCATGGCCTGCGAGGAAATTATCATGCATCCCAACGCGAGATTGGGACGGGTGGATTCGGGGCAATCGCAAATCGACCCGACCATTCGCAGAGCGTACACAGATCTGGCTGATCGATTTCGTACATTGCCGGCGGCGGTCGCCCTCGGGTTGATTGATCCTTCGGTGACCGTTTATCGGGTCGAGTTGGCTGGTGGGACGCAGTATGTTTTGCCAGATAAATTACAGGAGCTGAAACAGAACCAAGCTGTCAAGTTAGTAGAGACGGTGATTTCAGCGGGTGAATTAGGCCAATTTTCAGGTCGGCAACTGCGCTTGAAGCATGGTTTTGTCAGCCGCCTGGTGGGCAGTCTGGAGGAGTTGGCCGCATCTCTCGAATTGCCCCGACATGCCCTCGCACATGACCCTTTGCTTGGCGGGGAACTCAAGTCAGTTCAAATTCAGTTGAAAGGGCCCATCACGGCCCAACAGGTTGACGAGGTTCAGCGGGCACTGGAAACCGCTATGAAGTCGGGGGCAAATTTTGTCTGTTTGTGGATAGACAGTCCCGGAGGATCCCCTCAAGACAGTGTTCGCCTGGCGAATACTCTGGCAGCACTGGACAGGGGTGAAATTCGCACCGTTGCCTATGTACCTCACCAAGCGTTAAGTGATGCAGCACTGGTCGCGGCGGCATGTGATGACGTAATCGTACGCGACGACTCACTTTTAGGCGGTGATGGGCCCTATCAGATGAATGACGACGAGTTTGCGGACCTCCACGATACGATCCGGGATTCCATTGCCCCCAGTAAATCGCGCAGTTGGTCATTGATCGCGGCTATTTTTTCACCGGATTTGGAGGTTTACCACTATCGGCTTTCCGGGGGAAGCGTCGTCGAGTATTTCTGTGAAGAAGAGCTCCAGGCTCAAGCAGATCCTGATCGATGGGAGCGGGGACAAGAAGAAACCCAACCGGGTACGACTTACAGTGTCAAAGGATCCCGCGCTGAGAAAGTCCATTTGGCTCGTGCCATTGTGGAAAATTTTGTTGAATTCAAAGAACTTTACCATCTCGAGGATGATCCGACGTTAGTCGAGCCTAAATGGGTGGATGATTTGATTCGGATGTTGGCATCACCTGAGTTGGCAGGAGTGCTTATGTTCATTGGCGGTTTGGCGTTGCTGTCGGAATTTATGTCGCCAGGGATTGGATTGGGCGGCTTCATTGCCTCGGTTTGCTATTTATTGTTTTTCTGGAGTCAGTTTTTAAACGGCACGGCTACCTGGTTGGAAGTCCTTTTGTTCCTGGCAGGTCTTACTTTTATTGCATTGGAGATTTTTATTGTTCCAGGGTTTGGTATTTTTGGATTGGGAGGCGGAGCATTGATTATTGTTTCGCTGGTTCTGGCTAGCCAGACCATCCTTCAATTTCCACAGAACGACTATCAGTTGACTGAATTAAGAAATTCTTTGTTGACCGTGGGTGCCGCTGTGGCCGGCGTGGGGAGTACCGTGTTTTTGTTGCACAAATATTTCGATCGGGCGCCCCTGTTGTGGCAAATGATGTTATCGCCGGCCCATGGTGAGCAGCTGGAAGATTTGCAGGAGCGAGAGTCGCTAGTGGATTATTGCCATTTGCTTGGCAAACAAGGTTACACGACAACACAATTGGTTCCAGCGGGTAAAGTTCGCTTTGGCGATGAAGTTGTCGACGTGCTGAGTGACGGGGAAATGATTCAGCGCAACACGAATGTCTATGTCGACGAGGTACATGGAAATCGAGTCATTGTCAAACGTATTGATTGACATGGGATGATATGCAATGGACACATTGATCTGGCCAGCTGCAATTTTGTTATTGTCAATTGCATTGCTTGGCCTCGAGATGTTTATTCCCTCGGGCGGTATCCTGGGATTTCTTTCGGT
>Ga0310124_10000782_pt1 | contig 22399 bp, 20 predicted proteins | sample CB11b_AW_Bot5_MG_FD_203507 | JGI IMG/M metagenome (GOLD analysis project Ga0310124, IMG submission 203507) | Marine microbial communities from Western Arctic Ocean, Canada - CB11b_AW_Bot5 | ecosystem: Environmental > Aquatic > Marine > Oceanic | place: Canada: Western Arctic Ocean | collected... | reverse complement strand
TCATATAGGGAGCTTTTAGATGGGTAAGTTAATCGGCTGCCTGACTGTCACCTTCGGCCGAATCGTCAGGCTTCTTGAGGACCTCATCGATGAGTCCGTACTCAACCGCCTGATCCGCCGTCATGAATCGGTCCCGGTCAGTATCCCGGGCGACCGTGTCGTATGGCTGATCCGTGGTATCGACAAGAATTCCGCGCAAGGTGTCCTGCAACCGCAGAATCTCACGGGCGTGGATCTCGATATCACTAGCCTGTCCCTGCGCCCCGCCAAGCGGCTGGTGCATGTGGATAGTTGAGTTCGGCAGGGCGTATCGCTTGCCCTTCTGACCAGCTGCCAGAAGGATGGTGCCCATGCTGGCTGCGGCGCCCACACATATCGTGGAAACATCGGCCCGAAGCATCTGCATCGTGTCGAAGATCGCAAGACCATCGTAGATCACCCCACCGGGTGAGTTGATATACATGTTGATGTCCCGGTCCGGGTCTTCCCGGTCCAGATACAGAAGTTGCGCGACGATCACGTTCGCCACTTGGGCGTTGATCGGGGTGCCAAGGAAGATAATCCGTTCCTTCAATAGGAGCGAATATATATCGAAGGCTCGTTCGCCGCGTGCGCCTGTCTCGATGACCATCGGAACGATGTCTTCGGGACGCTGCATTGAATGTTCAGGCCTCATCAGCATTCAGATGTCCTTTATCCAATTGACCGGGTTGTCCCGGTCGGTGTTTCTTCAAGCTGGCTCGGTGACTGCGTATGCGTGCGGTGTATTCGTTAATCCACGGAACAGTCGACAGACTCCTAAGAGGACTCTTCGTCCGTGTTCTCGTCATCGCCCGCGGTGTCCTCAGCATCGGTCGCTGCGGCCTTAGCGGGCGTCCCTCCCTTTGACTGTACTATCTCCGCCAGCTTTTCGACGGACTTTCGTCTCAAAACCATCGATCTGATCGAAGCTTGCGCTTCGTCTGACTCGACTTGAGATCGATCTGCCTGGGGCCCCGCGTTCGCCATCAGGGTTTCGATTTCGACTTCCACGTCCTCGTCAGAGACCTCGATCTCCTCGACTTTTGCGACTTCTTCGACAAGGAGCGTCCGCTTGAGTCGCGTCGAAGCGGATTCCCTGGCCTCTTCGAGGATCTCTTCGCCGCTCTTTCCTGCGTTCTCCATATAATCCTGCATCGAAACCTGATAGCGGGCCAGCGCCTGCTGCTGGTCATTCAGTACGTGTTCCGCTTCGTGCTCAACGATCAACGGCGGGATCTCGAACACGCTCGTTTCCAGCAAAGCATCCAGGATCTTTTCCTGAAGCTGTCGTTGTGCGGCGGTACTTGCCGTTTCCTCAAACTGCGTTCGCAGGCCCGTCTTCATCTCATCCATCGACTCATAACCCTGTCCGACACTGCGGGCGAGATCGTCGTCGATATCGGGCAGATTGCGGAATTTGACTTCGAACAATTCTACTTTGCATTCGACAGTCTTCCCGGCGACCTGTTCGCCTGGAAAATCTTCCGCGATGTCGAGCGTGAACTCTTTGGTCTGGCCGGACTCCATGCCGATGATCGCATCGGTAAAACCGGGGATGGGCGTCTCGTTGTCGTCGCTGAGGATGAACTCAACGTTATCGCCGTTCAACACCTCTTCGTCGCCCGCTTTGCCTAGGACTGTTAGCACGGCGAGATCGCCAGACTCAAGCGCACGCTCCACCGGGTCCCATGTGGCGAGGCTGAATTGAGCCTGCTCCACGGCCTGGTCCACCTGCTCGTCCGTTACCTCTTCCAGCTCTTCTTCCAGATCAAGCCCGGCGTAATCGCCAAGATTCACGGTCGGCCTTAGAGGCACAGTGACATCAAGTTTTGGGACCGGTTCGTACTCCGTGACGCTCACACGAGGCGTGCCGTACGAGTCGATATCTTCTTGCTCGATCGCCGCCGCAACAGCGTCGGGAACAAGCGTTTCGAGCGCCTCTTCAACCAGCACTGACCGACCGACCATTTGCTCGAACAGCCTTCGGGGCGCCTTGCCCTTTCGAAAACCGGGAATGGTGGTCCGTTGGACGAGCTTCTGATACGCACGCTGTAGGTGCGTTTCAAGCCGTTCGTCTTCGATCTCAACGTGGAGCAGCGCCTGCCGGTCCACAACCTCGTCCTGGGTGACCTTCAAATTCGATTTCTCCCGTGCCGCGATAACCCTCGGCTCACGATTGGAGGGTGCCCGAAATTATATCACCGCGAATCCGCAGTTCACGGCAGCGGTGCGTGTACCCTTTGTGGGCTGCTGTTATCCGTCAGAATTGACTACGCGAATTGACAACTCTTCGAGCTGTTCATTCGTGATCCTGCCGGGGGCATCGAACAGCGGATCCACTGCAGCCTGTGTTTTCGGGAAGGCGATTACTTCTCGGATGTTGTCCTCTCCCGCAAGCAACATCACGATTCGGTCCAGGCCGAGGCCCATCCCGCCGTGGGGCGGTGCTCCGTACTCGAACGCACGTAGTAGTTGGCCAAATCTCTGGTCAACCTGCTCCGTAGAGTGTCCGATCAACTCGAACACCTTTTCCTGCACCGCGCGATCAATGATGCGGATACTCCCACTGCCAAGCTCAACGCCGTTCAGCACGAGATCGTACAACTGCCCGAGCGCTGCTCCCGGATCTGTATCCAATAACGCGAGGTCCTGCTGTCGTGGCGAGGTGAACACGTGATGCATCGCAGCCCAACCGTTGCGGTCTTCATCCCACTCAAACAACGGGAAGTCGACGACGAATACAAAATTGAAGACGTTGGGATCGGCCAGCTCAAGCCGACGACCCATCTCACCCCGCAGGTTGCTAATGGCGGTGTTAACGACGCCCTCAGGCCCGGCGATGATCAAAATAAGATCGCCCGGTCCCGCTCCGGCCGTCTTCGCGATGTCCTTTAGCGTGTCCAGCGATACGTGGTTGCGGATGGGGGAGCGGATGTCATCTACCGTCACCTCATTCAGGCTGGCCACGCTCGCAGAGATGTGCATCGGGATCAGACCCTGCGCACCGCTGCTCTTGACGAACTCGATCAACTCATCCGTTTGCCGCCGAGTGTAGTCGGCACAACCCTCCGCGACGATCGCTCGGATCGCTCCGCCACCGGCAACCACAGACTCGAAAACGCCGAATCCTGAGTTAACCACGACGTCGGTAAGTCGTGAAACCTCCATGCCGAAACGAATGTCCGGCTTGTCTGTCGCGTATCTCTCAATCGCTTCCGCATATGTCATACGCGGGAACGGAGTGGGTACCTGCAGGACAGGCCGGGTCTGCGCCACTATCGTCGTGTACAGACCTTCAAGTACCTGCAACACGTCTTCCTGCTCAACGAACGACATCTCAAAGTCGATCTGGGTGTGCTCCGGTTGACGGTCCGCGCGAAGGTCTTCGTCCCGGAAACAATGAGCAAACTGGAAATAACGGTCCACTCCGGAGACCATCAACAATTGTTTCAACTGTTGTGGTGACTGTGGGAGCGCATAAAACGTACCCGGGTGGACCCGGCTCGGCACGACGTAGTCACGAGCGCCTTCTGGGGTCGACTTCAGCAGGATAGGCGTCTCGATCTCCAAGAAACCCTCAGCCACCATGTAGGTACGAGCTGACTGGATCACGTCATGACGCAGCTTCAAGTTTTTGTACATCCGCGGCCTGCGGAGGTCCACAAATCGGTACCGAAGCCGGGTCTCGTCGGCGACGTTGAGGTCATCCTCGATCTCGAACGGCGGCGTTTCTGATCGGTTCAGGACCGTAAGTTCGGACGCGATCAACTCAACCGATCCGGTCGGAAGGTCAGGGTTTTCGGCGCCGGCCCGGCGTTCCTGAACGGTGCCTTTGATCTGTACGACCCACTCACTCCGTAGATCACCGGCAAGAGTGTGGGCGTCCGGGGCGGTGTCCTCGTTGAACACCACCTGCATGAGGCCCGAGTAGTCACGGAGGTCGATAAACGTAAGACCGCCATGATCACGGCGCCTGTGCACCCAGCCGGAGAGTGTGATGATTTTGTCGGAGTCTGTCTGGCGCGGCTCGCCGCAGGTCATGTCTCGATACATCTGGTTGTTCCCCGCGATTGGCCCGAACATATGGGCCTCGAATATGTGTGTGTCAGACCGGGATGTTCCGGCCTGACAGGAAGTAATTAACGGCGTGGGATCCAGTGACCAGAGAGGGCGACCGGACCCCTACAGATTACCGTCGGAATCCGATTCGCGCCCGGAAGACCCAGAATGTCCAGAACGGGGGTCGTATCGGTTGTAGAGAGACCATGCCGTAGGCAACGCCAGGGACACGAGGACGATCTTCGCCAAATCACCCACAATGAACGGCCAGAGGCCGAACTCCAGAGATTTTCCGTAACTTGTGCCCAGTTCGTGGCCGAGCCACCAGAGTCCAGGGACGTAGATCACGGCGTTGGCGAGCACCAGAGCACCAATGAGCCACGGCCCGCGGTCCCAACCTCTCTCGGCCAGGAATCCGACCAAGAACGCGGCGGGGATGAATCCGACGATGTAGCCGCCGGAAACGATGCTCCAGATCGTGCCCGATGAGCCGCCCGCCCAGAAAGGCAACCCGGCGGAACCCTCAAACAGATATAAAACCGCTGCAAGTCCGCCTCTTTTAGACCCAACGGTGGCCGCCACAAGCAAGACCGCAAAGGTCTGTCCGGTGATCGGAACGACCGTGGTCGGGAGGGTGTACTTAAGTTGCGCGAACGCCGCAATCACGAGGCTGCCGACGATGATGGTCGCGATGTCCACCCAGATGCCTCTGTACGGGACGAGGGCGTCTAAAAGTGTGCGATTTTGTTTGGAGACCGCGGTGGTCATCAATGCTCCTGTATGAAAAAGGGCAACTTGCCGCCAATTTGTCGCCAATCGTCTGACGACAAGCGGAGGAGAGAGTTTCTGGCCTTGGAGGACTTACCGCAAGTCCCGATGCCAATTTACCCCGGAAATCCTTTTATTTCGAAATCGTTGACCGCCGACCGATCAGCTAGGCGATCGGGAGGCCGTAGTCCCTTTTGCGGATCGCCAGAGTTACGAATGTCTCAGTGCGCCGCACGCCGGGGATCACGCCGACCTTTTCACGGAGAAAGCGCCCTAGCTTCTCGGCGTCGGGCAGTATCGCCCAGGCGAAGATATCGAAGGTACCGGTCGCCAACGCCACCCAGCGTGTGTTTTCCAGGTTGGAAAGCTCTGTGGCAACTTGGTCCATCTTGTCCGGGTCCACCTGCACGCCGATAAGCGCCTCGGACTCGAATCCAAGAGCCTTGGGGTCCGGGAAGGCCATCACCTTGATAATTTCATCGCCGATCAGGCGCTTTAGCCGCCGGCGAACCGTTCCCTCGCTGACACCAACCTTACGAGCAATCGTTGCGTTGGCGGCGCGGCCGTCTTTCTCCAGAATAGTGATGATTTGTCGGTCTAACTCATCCATGTGCGAGGGGTTCCCCATTCATATTTCGAATTAAGTGTGAGGTGGATCGGTTGAGTCGGGTTCCCGGGAAAGCTAATGCTATTATTGAGGGAACTACCCACCGGGGAGATGACCTTTAGGCAATTCTCGGATTGCGATACCAGTCAAATAATCGGACTATTCTTACGGAACCGTTCGTTACTAAAGTCACATAAACCATGTTACGCCCCGTTAGTGCGTCTTGGAACTATTGGTATACGATATGTGTTGTTGGTGAAGTGAATCGCGACGGAATGCGTTAATCTCGAGAAAAAGCGCGATTACTCGACGGCATTGCGTACAATGGTCAAATAGTTGTTTGGACCATCTGGAGATACGGAGAACTACATGGTGATCGAGAACTCGACCCTTCTCACGGTTACTGAGGCTGCTTCCTCAAAATTTAAGGAAGTACTTGCCGAGCAGGATGCCGGTGATGGTCTTATCCGGATTTCTCTAGCTCCTGGTGCGGCGGGCGGCGTTGAATACATCCTCGGACTGGAAGAGACGCCAACCGAGAACGACACTCTTGTTGAGTACTTCGGCGTAAAAATCGTCGTTGACGCTGAGAGTTCCCCACTTTTGCAGGGATCAAGCATTGACTACGTCGATGGCCTGCAGCGCAGCGGATTTGTAATCTCTAACCCGAACTTCGCCAGCGCAGGCGGATGTGGCAGCGGCGCTTGTGGCTGCGGTGGCGGCGCAGAGGCACAGCAAGACCCACACGGCCAGGCTGGCGGCGGCTGCGCATGCGGCGGTGGCGGCGGTGGTGGATGTGGCGGTGGTGGTGGTGGTTGCGGCTGCGGTGGCGGTGGCGGTGGTCACGCCCACTAACCCCGATAACAAAGATCTGAACGAGAAAGGGCAGTCCGTCAGCGGGCGGCCCTTTTTTATTGCCTTGCGCTGACCGATTATCGTTCACTGGGCACAGTTGAACTTGCTGCAAAGCTACCCGCACGCGCCGTCATCGCCAGCACCCGGGTTCAGATCTCGTCAGGATGGCGTGTGAATTGAGTCAGCAAACGCCAACAACACAAAAACCCCCGCCGTAGCGAGGGTTTCTGATTAAGTTATTTCTAGTGGAGCGGAAGACGAGATTCGAACTCGCGACCCTCACCTTGGCAAGGTGATGCTCTACCACTGAGCCACTTCCGCTCGAAAATCTATGGTAGTGGGACAACTCAAATGTATATCGCTTCAAGTGAGAGGGTCAAGGTGCTGTACGCTCCCGTACGATGTCGCCTATGTCAGATCCACATCACATTCGGGTTGGAATCATCGGTTTCGGCTCATGGGCGATTAACGCCTATCTGCCCGCTATCGTAAAAAACCGTGGCATAGAAGTCGCGGCCGCCGCAGGCCGAAGTGACTCCACACAGAACGCGGCTCGGGCGTCACTTGGCCAGAACGCCCTCATCACGTCGGATTTTCAAAAGCTCCTCGATCCGGGCGTGGTCGACGCCGTCATGATCGCCGTGACAGAAGACCAGCATGCGGTCACTATCGGTGCTGCGCTCGCTTCCGGCCTGCCCGTGTTCTACGAACCACCGCTATCTAACAGGCGTGACCAGCTTCACGTCGAGATAGAACGCTTGACTTCAGCGCGTCAGATCACACACGCCGATCTTGAACTATCGTATCTACCGGTTGTCGACCATGCGGCTACGCTAATTTCCACAGGTGTTATCGGCATGCCACACGGCGCGTCCGTGACGATGACATCCGGTTGGGGTCCGGTGCCGGGATCTGACGTAAGCCTGGCATGCCAACTCATACCGTGGTACCTGGACCCCCTCAACCGCGTGCTCGGACAGACGCCGAAACGTGTGCTTGTGCAGGATGGGGCAGGAGTAACCGGCAGGATGCAGTCACAGACTCTCGTACAGCTTGATTACGAAGGCGTCTGGGCTACTTTTGCCGCCAATATCCAGTCTGTGGGAGAACTTGGAGCGCATATAACCGTTCACGGAAGTGACGGTGATCTTGAAGCGGACCTGTTCCGGGGCGAGTTACGTATTCGTTCAAGGCAGACTCCGGAGTGGCGAAGCGAATCTTGCCCGGCGGAACAACCTCACGCCGGCTGGCCGGGCATGCACGAATCGATCGCTGCGTTTATCGCCGGGATTGGAACAGGTGACGAAACCCGCACTGGATCAGCAACAGCCGTCGCTCTGCAACTGACCGGCCTCGCTGCAGAGGCGTCGATCGACTCCGGTACATGGGCGGACGTTGAGCGTCTGCAAAGGTAATTCCATTGTGTGCAAAGGAACTCTCGCGCTCTACGGTCGATCTATTCGGGTAGAAAAAGACAACCGTCATATTCCGGCTCTGGCTTGACTCTATTGCCGCGGTCTGGCTTTATGCATCGAACATGCTCTAGCAATTCAAAAATTTCTCAGGGAGGCCGACCCGTGATCTACGACATGCGCACCTACGACATAGCGGTCGGCCAGGTCCCGAAATACCTTGAGGCCGTCGAGAAAGTTGGCCTCAAGGTACGCCAAGACCACGGCATTAAACTTGCCGGTTGGTACTACACAGATATTGGAACCCTGAACCGAGTCGTCCACATCTGGGCGTACGAAGACTACGCTCACTATGAAAAAGCGCGTGCAGCGTTCCGGAGCGATCCCCGATGGATCAACGAGTATCAGCCGATGACCAAAGGACTGATCTTGAAGCAGTCCACCCAGATGATGAACGCAGCGCCTTTCTCTCCGCAGCCGTAACTCTTCATTTTGGGTGCGTTGTCGATCGCCTGCACAACACACGATATTTCAATCGCCGCGCTCAACCCGCGGTTGTTCTTCGACGGGATCTAGAAAATTGAAGTACGACACCATCGTTATCGGAGCAGGTTCGGCCGGAGCGACCATCGCGACACGGCTGACGGAAGACCCGGACCACTCGGTCCTCCTGTTGGAGGCCGGACCAGACTATCCGGATATCGATTCGCTGCCGGACGAGGTCAAGTACGGATACGCGACCGGAACCGAGATCACGACCAGCGAACACAACTGGAAGTTCACCGCCCGGGCGACAAACCAGGCAGAGATACAGGTTCCTCGAGGCCGTGTAACAGGCGGTTCAAGCGCGATAAACGGCCAGATCTTCCTTCGCGGGATGCCGGAGGATTACGACGATTGGGCGTCATGGGGTAACGACGAGTGGAGCTTCCAGAAGATGCTCCCGTACTTTCGCGAGATCGAGACCGATACCACATATCAGGACGACCCCGGAGACTTCCACGGATCTGACGGTCCGATCATCTGCCACCGATTTCCACGCGAGACCTGGCTGCCTCCTAGCGTGGCATTTGAAAAGGCCTGTCTCGCCGCCGGATTTCCGGCATGCGAAGACGCAAACGCCCCTGGCAGCACGGGTGTCGGTCCGCTGGCGCTGAACAATCCCCAGGGTATTCGATGGTCAACCGCCATAGGCTATCTGGGGCAGTCCAGACATCGCCTGAACCTGACGATCCGCCCTGACGTACTTGTCCGTCGCATCGTATTCGACATGTCTGGAACCACACCACTTGCAACGGGAGTTGAAGTGGAATCAGGGGGCGAGACTTATGTGGTCGAAGCGGACGAGATCGTCCTTAGCGCCGGTGCCATCGGGTCGCCACAGTTGTTAATGCTGTCCGGCATTGGTCCCTCAGACCACCTGAGCGAACACGGTATCGACACGATGCTTGATCTGCCGGGAGTCGGCCAGAATCTGCGCGACCACCCGATGTTGTTCGTCAACTGGAAAACGAAGCCGGAAGTTGAACTTGATTCAATGACTCCCCGCATTCAACTCACACTCCGCTATACAGCGGAAGGTTCGCCAGTTGATAACGACATGATCGTGTACATGATGACGTCGGCAAGCGAACGATCTGACCGCGGTGGATTGCGGACAGATGTGGACCGCATCCAGACAAACCTCTGCATCAACCTTGCGAAAGGTTCCGGCGAGATCCGGCTGGCTTCTGCCGATCCGGCTGATTCGGTACTACTCGACTACAACTATCTGCAGGAAGAAGAGGACCGCCGACGATTCCGTGATGGCATCCGGATGCTTGTGAAGTTGGGTGAGAGCCCCGACATGGACGAGTTGATCGATCACCGCATCACACCGATGGACGCCGATCTGGAATCGGACGAGTCGCTGGATGAATGGATGATGCGTGAAGTGATGACCGGTCACCACATCTCATGCACGGCGAAGATGGGACCGGAGTCAGATCCGATGGCGGTCGTGGATCAGTTCGGAAAAGTTCACGGCGCAGACGGTCTGCGGGTTGCCGATGCATCAATCATGCCGGACTGTGTACGTGCCAACATCAACGCAACGGTAATAGCGATGGGCGAACGAATAGCAGACTTCATACAGGAAGGCCGCTAATCCGCCGACCGCGGATCCCCACCCAATGTTGCGTCAACACCTTAAGGGCGTATGGCAATACGTCAGCGTCCTGATCCCGGTGTCGCAATTACATCGATCAGAATTATCGTTGCGGTGAGTTTGATCTGAAATCTCGCTGAGTCAGTCCAAATACCGACTGCAGAACATCGGACTTTTAATCCGCAGGTCGTCGGTTCGAATCCGACAGGGCCCACCATTGCACGGGTTAGTATTCGTCTCCATAAGTAATCCGAAGCTTATGAACCTACAGCCGCGGCACGATAGGTAATTCCTCGATCGCCGTGCCCGTAGCATCCCGTACCGCGTTAGCGATTGCTGCTGCGATAGGCACGATACCGGGCTCACCTGCACCTGAAGATGGCATATCGTCGTCACCCGTGAACACTACCTCTATCTCCGGCGTGTCGGTGATCCGTGGAACCCTGTACCGTGCGAACCCGGCGTTCAGCACACGGCCACCGTCGAACTCCACCGCCTCCCACAACGCCGTCCCCATGCCCATGACGATCGAGCCTTCGATCTGGTTACGTGCGCCGTCAGGGTTTACAACAAGCCCGCAGTCGAACCCGACCATCACACGGATGACACGGGCTTCCCCGTTTTCGACCAATACCTCAACGCACTGCGCCGTGAAGCTTCCCGCGTCGTATCCGATCGCCAGCCCGAATCCCACGCCGGGCTTCTTCTCACGATAAGCCCAGCCAAACGTCTTGGCTGCGGCTACAAGGCATGCCCTTAAACGGGCGTGCGAAAGGTTGCTTAGACGGAACTCCAGTGGGTCAAGTCCGAGTCCGATAGCAATCTCGTCCATGTGGACCTCGCGGGCGAAGTGGTTGGTCGCTCCACCAAGAGATCGGTAGGAACCTGACTGCAACGGTGACTCGGAAGCGGCAACAGCGATACGAACGTTATCCACGTCGTACGGCGTGTCGGCCCCGCGCTGCCCGCGGAATGCGTTCTCGCCCGCATGGAAGGCCGTGTAGTCCCACGCCACGATCTTCCCGTCCGCATCCACACCACTCTTCACCTCGAACGTCGCCGCCGGTCGGACAGTGCTCCACCCGAACTCCTCGGCGCGATCGTAGGAGACACGGACCGGAGCGTCGACGGCCCTGGCAAGCCGCGCCGCCTCGTGCGAAACCGTCGGCGTCTTTGTGCCGAACGAACCGCCGATCTCCGCCGCGATCACACGTACATGGCTTGTGTCTAACCCGAACATCTCGGCCAGACTGTCCCGTTCTGCAAATGGACCTCGGTTAGCGCACCAGACCGTCAAATGATCGCCGTCCCATTGTGCGACCGATGCACTCGGCTCCATCTGGGCGTTGGAAACGTAAGGCACGTAGTAGGTGTTCTCAAAAACACGCGCTGCGGAAAAAAATGCCGAGTCTAGATCGCCATCTTCACGGAGCGCGGTTGGCTCTTCTGCACGTTCCTTTAGCAGCGCAGGAATGTTCCAGTCTGAAGCTGTGTCACGGCTCTCTTCCCATCGTGCTCGAATCGCCTCCACGGCATATTCGGCGGCATCTTCCCTTTCCGCCACGACACCCACGAAATCCCCGTCTTTCACCACCGACACCACGCCGCTCACTTGCTCGGCACGTGCCGTGTCTATTTGCACCAACTTCGCACCGTAAGACGGCGGCCGGAGAATCTTGCCGTACAGCATCCCTGGCACGACCACGTCCTGTGCGTACCTGGCGCCCCCTGTAACGCGTGAAATCGCATCGATACGCCTAGCCGGTCGTCCCATCAGCTGAAACTCGTCGACTGCCTTGACCTCCACGACCTCCGGTATGTCCACGATTAGCATCTGGCCCGATAGTAGATCTGCGTATTTGACGCCGTGTGAGCCATCTTCAGACACCACCCGACCGGCCAGCGTCTTCAGTGAACCGGCCCCTACTTCGAGGCGTGTAGCTGCGAGGTTGATCAGCGTCAGGCGAGCCGTCGCCGCCGCACGGCGCAGCTGGATCCCGACGGTTCGGGTAGATGCGCTGCCGGTCGTGCCGCGATCCTGTGGCACTAGATCGGTGTCGCCAAGGATGATGCGCACCGAATCCACGGCCACGTCTAGCTCGTCCGCGATCTCGATCGCAAACCCGTTCCGTATCCCCTGGCCGTATTCGACCTTCCCGGAGAACGCCGTGATGACGCCGTCGTCATCGATGGTCAGCAACGTCGCCGGGTCGCCCGGGGGCGTTCGGGGGTCCGGCTCAAGTGACCAGCGGGGTGTGCCGATGACGGTTAGGGCGACTTCGTGCGGAGATTCATGAAGACTCATTCCGCACCCCCTTCATCGGAGACAGATTTGACAGCCTTAAGAATCCTGACGTAAGCACCGCAGCGGCAGATGTGGCCGCTCAGCGCGGATTGAATCTGCTCATCGCTCGGGCTCGGATTTCGATCTAGCAGGGCGGCGCTGCTCATAATGAAGCCGGACGTGCAGTAAGCACACTGGAAAGCCGTATGCTCCACGAACGCTTCCTGCACCGGGTGGAGTTCGTCGCCGTTTGCGAGACCCTCGATTGTCGTGATTTCGCGTCCGCCGGCCGATGTGACGGGCGTAATGCATGATCGCGTCGCTTCGCCGTCGATCAAGACCGTGCAAGCGCCGCAATTTCCTTCGCCGCAACCGTACTTGGTGCCCATCAGTCCCAGCTCATGCCGAAGTACGCTCAACAGCGTGCGCTCGGCGTCGACCGTGACCTCGAGCGATTCATCGTTTACCTTTAGGTGCATCTAGAGCAGCCCCTTTCTCTGTGAAGCGCATCATACGTGGCAGCACTCGTTATCGGAATCACCGCGGGACAGGGCGACAATTGTTACGATGCCGGATCTCGGCCGTTAGCCTGATTACTGTAGAGGTGTATGGCCATACGCCCGTCTGACCCGCATCTTTCGAAAATGGAGCGGACCCGCCCGTGAAGTACCGACAACTCGGCAGCACAGGACTACTTGTCTCAGCCATCGGCCTCGGCGCCAATAACTTCGGGCAGATGAGCCCAAGCCAGGTAGCCGGAGGAAACCTCAGCCTTGAGACGGCGACAGACATCCTCGCCGCGGCACGCGACACCGGGATCAACTTCATCGACACATCTGATTTGTACTCGGAGGGACAGTCGGAGGAGTTCATAGGGCAGGCCCTCAAGGGCTACCGGAACGAGGTTGTCATCGCCTCTAAGGCGGGTATGAAATGGGCGAGCGGCGTCAACTCTGAAGGTCTCACGGCCGCGCACCTGAAGCGCTCGATAGACAACAGCCTCCGACGATTGCAGACCGACTACATCGATCTCTACCAGATGCATATCCAGGATCCGCTGACCACCATCGAAGAGACACTACGGGCGCTGGACGACATAGTGGCCGCCGGGAAAGTCCGATACATAGGCTGTTCCAACTTCCTCGCATGGGAGGTCGTGGAAGGAATTCAGGTGGCACGCAGCAACGGCTGGCCGGAGTTCGCCACCGTGCAACCGGAGTTCTCGATGCTAGAACGTGAGCCCGAGAAAGAGCTACTTCACGCCGCCGCTAACTACAGAACCGGCATCTTGCCCTACTACCCGCTGGCCTCAGGCTTTCTGACAGGAAAGTACAAACGAGGCATGGAGCTTCCTGAAGGCAGTCGTCTTGCGCGACTGCAATGGACGGCGGACCAGCATGCCACCGATGCAGGCTTCGACCTGCTTGAGTCACTCGAAAAGTTCGCGTCAGAGCGGGGACACACGATGGTCGAGCTGGCCTTTGCCTGGCTGCTGGCGCACCCGGAAGTGTCATCCGTGATAGCCGGAGCAACCCGGGTAGAGCAGATCGTCCAGAATGCCGCCGCGTCCGAATGGGAACTGACCCCGGCAGACATGACAGAACTAGATCAAATCCTCCCCGGAACGCCCGGCCCGGGCACCGGAAACTTACCGAGACGCCGGTCGTTGTAGACGTGGGAATCCCCCGCACAATTGTGGACATTACGCCAGAGTGGCTGACCGGGGCGTTACGGGACGGCGGGTTTCTCACGTCAGATGAGGTGGAATCTGTTCGTTTTGATCCCATCGGCGAGGGGATGGGGTTCGTCGGAGAGGTCGCCCGGTTGTTGATAGAGTACTCGGGCGGTTCGAATGAGGCTCCGCCGACCCTCGTCGCGAAGATCGCCGTATCAAACGACGAGGTTCGAAAATTTGCGGACCGCGCTGGATTGTACGCGGCGGAAATCGGTTTCTACACAGAACTTGGTCAGAACCTTGGCGTCCGGATTCCGCGGTTCTATTACGGGGCCACCGCGGAGGGATACTTCGTTCTCTTGCTGGAAGATCTATCACATCTTCGTGTCGGCGACGAGACACGTCTCGGATCGATCGAAGACGCGCAGGCCGCTGTTCGAAACGCTGCCCGACTGCAAGCGCGCTGGTGGGGTAGTGAGCAGCTTATTGGGTACCAATGGCTATACCGGCCACTGGATCCAATGTCAGCGCGATCTCGCCAACAGGTTTATCTAGACGCCTGGACAGCCGTATCCGGCCAGTTGAAGTCCGTTCTGCACGCGGATGTGTACGAGGTCGGAGAAAGGCTCGGGCCAAAACTCGCGCAAATATGGTCCAACGCCTCAGTGCCCGCGCTCACCCTGAACCATGGCGATTATCGACTCGCTAACCTGTTCTTCGATGGCGACCAGATCGTCACCTTCGACTGGCAATTCGCGCAGCACGGGCCGCCTGGCATCGACCTCGCCGATTTCCTTGTGTGGAGTCTCACGGATGATCAACGCCGCACTCACGAGACATCCTTGATCGATCTGTACGTCGAGACCCTAGCCGAAAACGGTGTCCAAAACTACAACCGGGAACAAGGGCTCCAAGACTGTCTCCTTGGCATGCTCCGGAATCTGGAAAATTATGTCATATCAATCCCCAATCTCGCCATGGGGAGTGACCCTGGACAGGCCTGGGTCGATGCTGTCTCACCCCGCATGATCGCCCTGGCAGATTGGGACTGTGGAGCGCTTATTCCGGCGTGAAGCCTAGGCTGTGTTACTTCTGAATCGTCCGTCAGGCGAACGGAATGGAGAATCTTTCCTCGCGAAACGACCCCGGACCATAAAAGCGTCCGAGGCCGTTTTCACGTTCAGATTTGTGGTGCCGAGGGGCGGACTTGAACCGCCGACACACGGATTTTCAGTCCGTTGCTCTACCAACTGAGCTACCTCGGCACGACGATCCATCGTCTCAGACAACTCGCACCACTTCAACCGCAGTATGGCCCGGATGTGCGCCCATTCTTCTTCTCGACTCACGCGACTGGAGCCACCTTCGAAGCCTCCCGACGAGTATCTCCTCGTATTCTCTCGCCAAACCTCACTCTTTCTCCAGATATGCAACGCGGTCATATCTATTGAAGATCTAGTTGGCAGCCCGTTATATCTCTGGCCCGCTATAATTCCGAATCCGGTCGTGCGCACACACGCCCGCGCTCGCCCACGCGGCTCCTCAGACAAACGACCTCATATCGGTCCCCAAATCAATCCATAGGGAACCCATGCCCACCCTTCTTGTCGTCTCCACATCACCCGGCGCAGGCAAAACAGCCTTCGCTGCCACGTACGCAGCGCGATTGCTGGCCGATGGCGCCGCCGTTTCACTTGGCAAAGCCTTCGGTGCGGCCGAAGACGTGGATGTGGTGGCGTTGAACACACTCGTCGACGGCGCGAAAGCTATCGATCCCATCACCGTCAGCGGCAATCCTACTGACGATCAGGTCAAACAGGCCGCACAGGCCGCCGGCGGCAGCGATGCAAGTGCAATCACGGTAATCGAAGGCCTCTCGGGAAACCACGCCGTGAACCGGTCACTTGCAGACGAACTAGACGCCAGCGTCGTACTAGTGTCCGGACAGTCCGACTTCAAATCTGCGATCGAGGCCGCGCCTGTCTACGGTGACCGACTGGCCGGGGTGGTCATCAACAATGCACCAAGGCACCGCGGCCATGATATGGACACAGAGGTTGTTCCTGCACTTGAAGTGGCAGGACTGCCCTACATCGGCGCGATTCCGGAAGATCGCCGACTCGTCGCCGTCACCGTCCGGGCAATGAACGAATGCCTAGGCGGCGAATGGCTCGAATGGGAAGAGCATGCCGACGAACTTGTCGAAAACGTCCTGATCGGCGGACTCGTTCTTGACTGGGGCCCGCTCTACTTCGCCTCACAGGAAAACGCCGCCGTCCTCGTGCGTGGTGATCGCCCGGACCTCGCCATCGCGGCACTCGCTACGCCCATCAAAGCCTTGATCCTTACCTGCGGCGTGCAACCCGTCGAGTACGTCTACTACGAGGCGGACAAACGGCAGGTCCCTGTGACCGTGGTCAAGTCAGACACGCAGCAGGCCGCAACGGAGCTTGAGCGGTTCCTTGAGTTCTCACACTTCGACCACCCGGCCAAGCTTGAGCGATTTTCCGAACTGGCCTCTGAACATCTCGACCTGGACCGCATCGACTCCGCAATCGCCCGCCCCGTTACCGGGTAGGCGTTATCGTCATCCTGAACTCGATTCAGGATTCGTTCGTTTCCAGGCGACCTGTCTTCTCCCTCATCCCAACCCTATCCCGTTCGGAGAAGGGGCTTATGCCTTCCACCAATCGTGAGAATTACAACAAGAGGTAAGTCCATGACCCTCGACGCTGCCACAATCAAACGCACCCGGAGCGGGCTTAACTCATCGGTAATCTGCGACACGATGGATTCACTTGGCTACGTCAACCAGGCGATGGACCGGCATATCCGGCCGCTGGACGACTCAAAGACACTGTTCGGCCCGGTACGGACGGCGCTGATCGAGAAGGTGGAACCGGGCACGCCTCGTCCCGACAACCCGTACGAACTCACCATCAACGTCATGGACGATCTGAATCCTGGCGACATCGTTGTGCGGGCCTGTGGGGACATAGGCACCGCCGCCACGTGGGGCGAACTCCTCACCGCCGCCGCAATGGCACGCGGCGCAGCAGGTCTCGTAACCGACGGCCAGATTCGAGACGTCCACCTGATCCGAGAAGTCGGCTTCCCCGTTTTCACAAACGGCGTCAGCCCACTTGACGGTGGAGGCCGCCACGAGATGACGGCAGCCGATGTCGATGTCGTGTGCGGGGGCGTTCCGATAAAGCCCGGCGACTACCTTTTCGCCGATGTCGACGGGATAGTCGTAATCCCGGCGGAAATCTTGGACGCCACAATCAAAGGCGCATTCGAAAAGACCGAAGGCGAAAACGCCACCCGTGATGAACTGCTCGCCGGGAAATCCCTATCAGAGGTCTACGCCAAATACGGGATTCTGTAAGTGTAATCAACGGGTGTAGCAGCGTATGGCAATACGCCCTCTGGCCCAGCAGAGCGCTAGCCGGCGTCCTTCTATCGAAGAAACCCTCTCATGCCAACCCTTTCCCGACCGGCAGAGGGGATCATCACGCTAGACGCGGGCAGACAATAAGCTCCCGGTGATCGCAACAATATGCCATTCTGAACTCGATTCAGGATCCTTTGGTATCCCCTCCAACACCTGATCCCACATACACCGTAATCCCTTCGATGAAGTGCAAATCCGGGCGGTTGAACACGTACTCGACGTCGCCCGGGTCGATCAGACGCTTTAGCGCAGACCGATCTTTCTCTGAAAGGTAATCCCTCCGTGACTCGTCTGTGGCCCACCGCGTTATGCCGCCCAACAGGAACGATTGCTGTAACTCTGTGAATGGCGCTAGGAACTCGTGGATGAAAGTTCGTGCGGTTACGTCCTCCATCCCGGCGTCCCGGAGTAGCTGCGTCCAGCCGTACGGATAGGGCACGGCGTCTTCTGCGAAATGGACGTGGCTGACGAACCACGACTCCATCGCATCGGCCAATCGCTCGTTCAGCCCTGTCCCCGTCAATTCCATCGTGGTCGGCATAAACCGCGCCGACACCCCACCCTCACGAATCGCCAGCTTGCCGCCGGGAGCGACGACCCGCGCTAGCTCTTTCACGCCCGCCAACTGGTCCGAGAGATGATGGACCGCACGACTGCTCCACACCAGATCGAAAATCCCATTGTCGAACGGGAGCTCCTGGATCGGCGCCTCGTGAAATCGGATGCGTTTGCCGACTCCATCGTCTGCGAATCGAGACCGGTTGTACTCCAGCAGATGCTCGCTCGTATCGGCGGCGTCTACGAGATCGTCGTCACCGATCGACTCCGCAAGCAATTGGGTGAACCCCGCCGTGCCGCATCCTGCGTCAAGAATCCGATTGCCGGGTCCGGGAGCGAGCCACTCGACGATCCCACGGTTGGTCGACTCGTAAAAACGGTCTGATCTGCTGAGTCGTTCCTCGGACCCCGGCCCGAAGGTGGTTGGTTCAGGCGTGTCAGGATTGTGTTGGTGCTGGTGCGTGATGGCGGTTGTCTTTCGAAATGGTGATTGAGAGGATCCACGGACTTGGATGCGATTGTTTTTATGACTTCTCCCTCACCCTAACCCTCTCCCGCTGGGAGAGGGGACGTGTTGTTGCCGGACTCATGCTTCGAGAGCCTCAGCATGGGTGGGCCAATGACAAGGGTGGGTGTAGTTCCGCTGAACGATCCATAAGATCAATATTAGGCCGAATGAAATGAACCCGTTTACATCCGTCCTAAACAACGCCGGCGACGGGAGGGAGACGGCTACAATCGTTTTGTGACTACCCAGGTGGACATATTTTCCGAACTCAGCGGCCGGCAAAAAGAGGCCGTTCAACACGCCGATGGCCCCCTCCTCATCGTAGCCGGTCCCGGTTCCGGTAAAACGCGCGTCATGGCGCACCGCATCGCGTACCTGACCTCCGTACAGGGCGTCGCGCCGTGGCGCATTCTTGCCGTTACCTTCACCAACAAATCGGCCCGCGAACTGAGAGAACGGGCTGTGGGACTTGTCGGCGGCGCCAACACCGGGCTTCAGGTCCGAACCTTCCACTCGTTCTGCGCATTTGTGCTCCGACAGGATGGCGGCCAGATCGGCCTCGACCCTGCCTTCTCCATATACGACGGAGACGATCAGCAGAAACTTGTCCGCAAGATCCTCGAAGAGCTGGAACTCGACCCCAAACAGTTCGCTCCACGGGCCATCCTGTCCGGCATCTCAGACGCCAAGAACAAGATGATCGACGACTCCCGACTCTCAAAGCTTTCCAAGAGCTACTTTGAGGAGGTCGTCGCACGTGTGTACGCGCGCTATACGGAGCAACTGGCGACCGCCAACGCCGTCGATTTCGACGATCTGCTTTTGCGCGCACATAACCTGTTCGAGGACCACGCGGACGTCCTGGAGAAGTACCAGGACCGATATCGGCACGTTCTGGTGGACGAATTCCAGGACACAAACGCCATCCAGTTCTCGCTGACCCGATTGCTGGCCGCCAAGCACAAGAACATATGCGTCGTGGGCGACCCCGACCAGTCGATCTACTCCTGGCGCCACGCCGATATTCGGAACCTGACCGACTTCCAGACCGTGTATCCGGACGCCGTAACCGTCACTCTGGACCAGAGCTACCGCTCCACCCAGACCATCCTCGAAGCCGCATCTGGCGTGATCGCTAACAACGACGAACGCCTCAAGAAGAACCTGTGGACGGAGAACGACAAGGGCAGCCCTGTCACCGTCGGCGAGGCATACGACGAGGACGAAGAGGCACGAGTGGTGCTCCAGGAGATCAACCGGTTGGTCGAGGAGGATGAGTTCGGTCGACAAGAGATCGCCGTCATGTATCGCACCAACGCACAGTCACGTGCCATGGAAGCGGCATGCAACCGGCACGGCGTCGTTTACCAGCTCGTCGGCGGAACCAAGTTCTATGAACGCAAAGAGATCCGTGACACCGTCGCCTATCTCCGGTTGACCGTGAACCCGTCCGACGACGCTGCGCTTGAGCGAATCGTTAACGTGCCGGCACGCGGCATCAGCCCGCGCAGCGTCGATGCGATACGAGCGGTCGCTCGTTCCCGCGGGACATCGATGCTCAACGTAATCCTGCAGGTAGATGACGAAGAACAGGGACTGTTCGAGCAGCTAAACCCGCGGGCCGTAAAGTCCGTGCGGGCCTTCGCCGATCTGATCGAACGGCTGATAGAACAAAGCATTATCTTGTCCGCCGTGGAACTACTTGACCTGACACTTGAACGGAGCGGCTACAAGCGTCTCGTCCAAGAAGACAAAGAGCGCGGTGAGGAACGGTGGGACAACATTCTGGAGCTACGCGGCTCCGCCTCTAACTTTGAGGGCCCGGAACCGCGTGAACGGCTCATCGAGTTCCTTGAGAACGTCGCGCTGGTGTCGGATATCGATTCACTGGAAGAGGGCGAAGACGCCATCACCCTCATAACGCTTCACCAGGCGAAAGGGCTCGAGTACGACGCCGTGTTCATGATCGGCATGGAAGAAGGGCTGCTCCCGCACTCTCGATCCCTGGAGAGCAGCGCCGATCTGGAAGAGGAACGCCGGCTCTGCTATGTAGGCATGACCCGGGCACGCAAACGTCTCTATATGTTCCACGCATTCCAGCGGGGGTTCCGGGGATCACGCGGCGCCATGATGCCGTCACGCTTCCTCGACGAGATACCGCTGGGGTGCGTCGAGACCGTCTCGATACGCCGCAACTCAAACACGGTCCGCAAGGTGGCGCCCACCCGAAACGTCACCGGGCGGTCGTACGATCCAACCGCCGGAAGACGCGCCGCCGCAACTCCACTGGAAGTAAGAGCCGCCCAGAGGGGCGACTACCGGGTTGCCGACCGCGTATTCCACGACACCTATGGTGACGGCATCGTTATCGAGGCCATCGAAACGGGCGGCGATACAGAGGTGACCGTCGCATTCGGCAACGGCAACGGCCTCAAGAAATTGATGGCTGCATTCAGCGGCCTGAAAAAGGTAAAGCCCGGCGATTCTACAAAGGCTAAGCGCGAGGACCCTGAACTGGGCGACGCGTTCCTTGACGCACCCTAGGCGCTCTCCTAAACTCCGGCCACACTTGAAACGAACGTAACGGCCCCCCGATCTCTGTTGGGGTCACTGGAGTTGAATGCGTGCCTGACGAGTCCGTCATTTCCAATGAGATGCGTGCACATCTCGATGTCGAATCCGACCCGATCACCTACGACGTCGAAAAGGGCGCCGTGATCAAGTTTGCACAGGCGATTGGAGACTCCAATCCGCTATTCCAGGATGAAACGGCCGCCCGTAACGGTCCTTACGGCGTGATAGTCGCACCGCCGACCTTCCTGCGATCTCTTATAGCGGGTGAGGCGAAGAGCGAGTTCCCGAGGCCGTTCCCGAACAACCTGGACGGCGGCAGCGAGTACGAGTTCTTTCAGCCGATCAGGGTCGGCGACAGGATCACTGTTACCAAGGCAATCGTGGAGCTCACGGAGCGGCAAGGCCGTCTCGGTACGATGCTGTTTACGACGGCCGAAACCCGGTACGTGAACCAGCTCGGCCAGTTGGCTGCGACTCAGCGCACCACCGGCATCAGTTACGCAACGCCAGTAGAAGAGGAATAGCCGTGACTCAGCTTTACTACGAGGACGTGAACGTCGGCGACGACGTCTCGCCACTTTCCAAAAACGCAACATCACAGCAACTGGTCAAGTACGCTGGAGCTTCCGGCGACTACTACCAGATCCACTACGACGACGGGTTCGCCCGAAATAACGGTTTGCCCGGCATCATCATCCACGGCGCTCTGAAGAACGCGTTCCTTGGACAGTTGGTTACCGACTGGATGGGACCACACGGCCAGCTGAAGAAGCTTTCCGTATCGTACCGGGCGATGGACATCCCGAACGAGGATCTCGTCTGTAGCGGGACCGTTACGGACAAACGCGTTGAAGACGGTGTCGGCATCGTCGAGTGCGAGATCGCGCTCCACAACGGCGCCGGCAAGGCCACGACGCCGGGCAAGGCGATCGTGTCGCTGCCGATGTGGGGGAGAACTAAGCAATAAAATCGCTCCAACCCGGAGCACCACAAACGCAATCCAGATCTCGCCCGGGACCAGCAGACGCTGAGAGGACCGGGCTCCCGAGGAGAGAGCAATCTTGTTGACAGACGAAGAACGAGTATTAGAAGGCAAAGTGGCCCTCGTTACCGGTGCCGGACGCGGCATCGGTAAAGCCATCGCCGAGTCGCTTGCCGAGTACGGCGCGTCGGTGGTCGTAAACGACCTCGGTGTGAACGTTGACGGCACCACGCCCGATGACGGCCCTGCTGGTGAAGTCGCCGCTGGCATTAGAGCCGCCGGTGGACAGGCGTCTGCCAACATGGATTCCGTCACCGAAATGGCCGGCGGAGAGCGAATGGTCCAGCAGGCGGTGGACGAGTTCGGCAGGATAGATATCGTCGTCACACCGGCCGGAATCCTTCGTGACCGAATGATCTTCAACATGACCGAGGCCGAGTGGGACGCCGTGATCGACGTCCACCTCAAAGGCACGTTCACCGTCGTCAAGCACGCC
>Ga0310124_10000781_pt1 | contig 22405 bp, 19 predicted proteins | sample CB11b_AW_Bot5_MG_FD_203507 | JGI IMG/M metagenome (GOLD analysis project Ga0310124, IMG submission 203507) | Marine microbial communities from Western Arctic Ocean, Canada - CB11b_AW_Bot5 | ecosystem: Environmental > Aquatic > Marine > Oceanic | place: Canada: Western Arctic Ocean | collected... | reverse complement strand
TCGATCACCACGCTGTCACCCACATCGGGCACGGCCTGCAGGCAGACACCGGGCTCGTCGATCATCATCCCCGCCCCACCGAACTGGCGGCCGCCGTCCTGTGAAGGTCCTCCATAAGCCAACAGCCCGAAGTGCAGTCGCGAGCCGGTGTTGACCGAAAACGCCTCGGGTCGCCCCAGCGCTTCGCCGAGGTAGTCTTCGAGCAACCCGAAGGCCTGCCGCTCGGCGGGGCCTGCGGTCTTGTCGACCACGACGGCCAGGTCGGAAAACTGCCGCTTCAGATCAGCCGGCGGCAGCAGGTGCACACGGGTGACCAGGATGGCGGCCTCGAGCACGGCGTGGCGAGCCCGATGCAGGCCGAAGTAATCGCGGATCCGTCCTGAATGAACAATGCGTGCCCTCAGTGTGGTCCGCTCGCTGCTGGTGTCGGTCTCTTCAACCCGGAACTCGTACCACCGGCAGGCTCCGGCGACGACCTGCCCGGCCACCTCTTCGGCGGCGAACATCTCGGGCAACGGATCAACGGTTCCGATCGCCGAGCGGGCCAGCAGCAGCACATCGTCGGTGACATGGAAGACCCCTTCGGGCCTCTCCATCAGGTTGGCAAATGTGGTCGACGTCTGAAACGGACGCAGCACCAGCGTCGACATCTCCTCATCAACAATCGGCCCCATCGGCGCGACATTGACGAGGCCATCGCCCGAAACAGTCGTCACCAGTCCTTCGAGAATCATGTGGTCAGAGTATCAGCCACGCGGGACCGCAACCAAGTACAGGGGGTGCCGAGCAGGCATGCCGCGAGTTGAAAAGGATGGCACGGGGTCAGACGCCGCCCCCAGTCTGGCCTGTTTCCCCTGGAGCGTCCCGCAGGCGGAGCCTGAACCCTTTATTCCAATCGCCAACTCTCGCGGGAAGGGGTCAGGCCCCGCCACGGGCGGCGTCAGACCCCAGGGTCCGAGTTCTTCGGCAGGCTAGCGGTTGATGCCGATGTAGAAGCTGAAGATTCGCTTGTCGTCGAGGTCCTGCTGGATTACCGGGATGCCCCAGTCGACCGCGATCGGGACCGGACCCATCGCCGGGATCGTCACCCGCAGGCCCGCTCCCAGCGTCAAACGGAAGTCGTCCATCGCCACGTCGTTCTCGATCGTACCGAAGTCGGTGAAGATGACCCCCGAGACCATCTCGTCGGCAGTCATCGGGAACTGGTACTGCACGCTGCCCAGTCCCATCCACTGACCACCGATTCCCGTGCCGGGGAATCCTGGCTGGCGAGGAGTCACGCCGCGGAAGTCAAAGCCCCGAAAACTCTGGTAGCCGCCGGCGAAGAACCGTTCGTAAATCGGAGTCTCATCGCCGGTCCAACCCAGCTGGGCCGACAGCGAGAGCACATGCCGCCCTTCTCCGTCGGGTCGCTCGTGCAACGTGAAGTACTGCTTGGCGTCACCGCGGAATTGCGGGTAGGTGAAGTCGCCGAAGGCTTGCTCGTAGCTCGCCTGCACGAAATGACCCTCAGTCGGCAGGAACGCGTTGTCACGGGTGTCGTGAGTCAACGAGACCTTGCCGGTCGTGAACCACGTATTACCCAACGCCGCAAGCAGCAGGTCCGGTGTCGGTACGTCCGGATTTTTGATCTCGACCTCCTCGAGCCGAAGTGTCCCCGCCAGGGACCACTCGCGAGTGATCTGCCGTCCGAGCGTGACCCGGCCACCGGTGCGGTGCTCGTCCCAGTCGTAGAAGAATCGCTGGTAGTAGAAGCCCGCGACGCTCAGGGAAAAGTCGGTGTCCATGAAGTACGGATCCGACCAGTTGAACAGGTAACGGCTGAAGTAGTAGCCGGGCATCGCTTCGATCCGGAACCTCTGGCCACCACCTCGAAACGCCGTCCCATCGGCGACGTCCTGCATGCTCCTGGGAAACCGCAGCAGGTCGAAGTTGTTCTCGTCGAGCACGATCGAGCCGATCAGGCCCGAGTCGCTGTTGATTCCGGCCCCGAACATCACGCGACCGGTACGCGCCTCGGTCACGTCGACGTCGATGTCGAGCAACCCGTAGTTCGGATCGGTCAGAGCACGACCGAGTGAACCGAACGGGTCGCCCAGCGGCGAGTTCTCATAGATGGGGTTGTAGGGTCGAGCGGCCGGGGGGATCTCCGGCTTCTGGCCCCGCACGACCGTCGCTTCACCGGTTAGGACGTCGGTGAGCAATCGGTAGGAGGTCTGTACCAGCCGCCTGGGAGAGTCCCACCTTGCGGCATCCGGGTCGCGGCGTTGCACCATCTGCCGCCGCGGCGCTACGGACAATGGGGCCGGCCGACCCTGTCGGGAGTTGTCATAGCTTGTCCGGGGGATCAGTCCCGAGAGGGGATCGGCGGGGATTTTCTTGGGAACCAGTTCCTCGGGCTCCATCGGCCGGACGCGAATCCGCGGACCCTGGACTCCCCGCTCGAAGATCATTCCGGCCAGCCGTCGCTCGCTGCGGCGGATCCTCTTCGGATCGGCCAGTTCGCCGGGCTGGAACAGCAGCCGATTCAGGACGACGGTTTCCTTGGTATGAGGATAATCGCCGTGGAAGTGCACATCGATCGGGCCGATCAGGTAGGGCCGGTCCTCGTCGATGTCGTAGATCACGTCGACCACGCCGGGAGCGCTGTCGTCAAACCGCGTCAGCGGATCGGCTCGAGCAAACAGCCGACCCAGGCGTCCGTACTTTTCCTTGATCAGACGGACGTCGGTCGCGAGGTGTCTCTGGTTGAACGGCTCACCCTGGACCAGCTCGAGATCCGCGGAGAGCTGCTTAGTTGAATACACCTTGTTGCCCCGCACAGTGATGCTGCGGACGGTGTACTGTCGACCCTCGTCGATCGTGTACTCGATTGTCAGGTTGGCATCACCGAGCCGCAGCGGGTTGAAGATCACGTCGCCGGTCAGCACGCGGTGCGTGATCTTGACGTCGAAGAACCCGACCCCGCGGTAGTAATCGGTCAGGCCCGCCTTGTCCTGCGGAATCGTCTTGGGGTCGAACTTGCCGCCGAAGAAATCGAAGCCGAAGATGGCTCGCTTGGTAGCGATCTTGGTCTTGAGGATCCCGGCGGTGGCGTAGCGGTAGCTGTTGCCGAGGAACGTGACGTCGGCCACCATCACCTTCTGACCCTCTTCGATCCGAAACACCACGTCGCGGTCGCTGCGGCGGCCACCGGTGGCGAGCTGGACCTTGGCAAATGGAAAGCCCTTGTCGCGGTAAAGAGTCTCCATCCGCCGCACCGCCTCGCGGTTGGCACTGATATCAAACGGACTCCCCACCCGCAGGCCAATCGCCTCTGAGAGGTCCTTGTCGTCCATCCGCTTGTTGCCGTCGAAACGGATCGCCCGGATCATCGGTCGCTCGACGACCCGGAAGACCAACTGCCGTCCGACCGGGTTCTTGGGATCGGTCCGGTAGATCGGCTCGACACTGAAGAACCACCTCGTGGCGAACAGTCGACGGACATCTCCACGCACCTGGGCCTCGGTCACCGTGCGACCGGCCTGGACACGCAGCAACCGACGAATGTCCGCTTCACTGATCGCCTCGTTCCCCTCGATCCGCACATCGGTGACCGGAGGTCCTTCAGATGCGGTGGCGGTGGTAGACGTGGTGGACGTATTTGACGTGGCGGCGGCGATCGCTGCTGCGGCTGCAGCAGAGGCATCGGGAAGCCCTACGGAGGTTTCCGGCGGCGGACTGGCCAGCAGCCGCGGCGGCGCGGCGGCCTCCGGTGACTGGCCTCGCACCATCGGACCGCCGTGGCAGCCCAGCGAAACAAGCATCGAACCGATCAACAGCCAGGCCGCGCTTTGACGGCGCAGGCATCGATCACGCAGGAGGACCGCCATGGCGGGTCTCACGGAGGAGGATCAGTTGGGAGACGAGTGAGATGACTCGAGTAGGCCGGATATGTAGTGCAAACACCCCGAATCAACAACCCGAATTCTGCCCCAACTTCCGCCGCCAACCACCGGCCTCTCAGCCTTCCAGCGACTCGCCAATCCGATAGATCGCCTCGGTATCCAGCACCGCGTCGTTGGCGTCGAACAGCCGTTTCAGGGCGGCGGTGTGGATCTGCATCTTGGTGCCGCCGACCCCGATCGCTCCGTACCTGACCACTCCGGCACTCTCAACCGCCTTGTCAGTCATCTCGACCCCTTCGATCCCCAGCGGGGGCACCGCATTAAGATCGATCGCCACCTGCAGGTCAGCGGCCGCGGCCAGCGTTTCGGCCGAAATCAGCTGCACTCCGGTCGCCCCCGCAGCGATCACCGTCGCAGCCCCTTCCAGCGCCGCCGCCACGCTTGCTGCATCACCGGTGCTCACCGGCTCCAACTCCGCACCCTCGACCCGACCGGCAATCGACTCGCAGGTCGCCTCAGCCCGCTCGGCGCTGCGACTGCCCACCCGGACTCGAGCCCCCTCCAGCGCCAATAACTCGGCCGCACGCAGCCCGACCGGACCGGTCGCTCCGAGCACGACAGCGATCGAACCGGCCAGCGTCACGTGCCGCCGTGCCCTCAAGACCGCCGCGATAGCGGTGGTGTTGGACCCGTTGGAGTCCATCATCACCGAGACCCGCATCGGGCCGAAGAACGCGTCCTGTACGGCCTGGAAAACCCTCTCGCCAGCCAATACGTCACTGCCCCCGACGAAGATGGCCGTGCTCGAGAGGTCGGGGATTCCTCGAGTGAAAACCGCACCATGCACCAGCGATTCGACCGTCTCGGGCGTCACGCCGCCGTAGGCAAACAGCTGCTCGACACCGGCATCGACGGCCACCACGCGGTCGAACACGCTCGGATGCACATCGGTGTCGAACTGCACCAGGATCGACTTCATCGCCGAGGATCCTCACCCCAGAGAAATCCGCCCGGTTCTCAGTGGACCTGAGAACCGGGCGGTTTGCGGACACTTCGCGCCGAGCGGCGTCGAGGTGAACTACTGACCACCCTCGTCGCCGCCCTCGCCGCCACCGTCGTCATCATCTCCGGCGGCGTCATCATCTCCGGCGGCGTCCAGGTTCGAGGCCTGGAACGGGTGATTGGCGGTGTCCTTCTTGGCGATGACCTCATCGGCCGACGGCGCACCGGCCATCGCCCGCTCGATCGACAGCTTGGTCGCTTCATAGTTGTACGACTCGATCTTCGCGTTGTCCTCGGCCAGCCAGTGGATGAAGACGCCACAGACGATGACCAGGTCCTCGGCCTGGTCGGCGGGAAGCGTCCCTTCGGCCAGGCAATCGGCAACCGCCTTGGCGACGCCCTTCTGAGCCGGCCCGAACATCTGCACGGCCTGGCCCGCTCCCTTGATGGTGACCTTGGAGATCATCACGGTGGCGGGCTTGACGGCGAGGTTGGGCTCGAGCACCGCCAGCAGGTTGCTGTGTCCGGCCGACTGGCGGCACAGGGCGTTGGCGAACGCGGCCCCCACCGGCCCGGTCTTGTCGCCGATCAGGAGGTCGATATGAGCAACTTCATTTCCATCGCCGACCAGGGCTTCGCCAACAAAAATCGACATCGTGCTGTCTCCTCGAAAGGTGTGAATCTCTGCAGGACCGTCGGCTGTCCGCCTGTCCCGGTTCCCGCGTTGCGTTATCCTCAGGCGATCTAGATACCACGTCGCCTCGGGAATTGCCAGCACGCGACAGCCCCGGTTTATCGTTTGGTTCACCGTTTCCGATGACCACCGCAAGCCCTCTGGCCGCACCATCGAGACCTCCCACCTCTGCACCCCCGCTGGTCCTGGTGGGTGCCAGTACACGGGCCGCCGCGTGGTCGGCGGTTCGAGCCGGTCGGAGGCCGCTGTGTGCGGACCTCTTTGCCGACACCGACCTGCTCGAGGTGGCCGAAGCGATCGCCGTCACCGACTATCCCCACGGACTGGTCGACGCCGTCGGGGCGCTGCTGTGCGAGGAATCCAGCACGAAGTGCCCTCGGGTCTACACCGGAGCCCTCGAAAACCACCTCGATGTGCTCAGCGGCCTGGCAGAAACCGGGCCGCTGTGGGGCAACCAGGCCGAGGTGCTCGGCCGGGTTCGCGATCCGGCCTGGGTCGCATCGGTCTGCCGTTGCCACAACCTGCCCTGCCCCGAAATCCGCACGGCTTGTGAGACTCCCGCTCGAGGCACCGGCTTCATGGTCCGACGCCGTGACAGCGCCGGAGGTTCGGGGGTCCGGCCATGGGATTCCTCGGCCGCGACCCCGGGCCGGGATGTCGTCTTCCAGCAGCACGTCGACGGACAACCGGCAGCGGCACTCTGCTTGGCCGATGGATCCTCGGCCCGGGTGCTCGGCGTGACCCGCCAACTGGTCGGAGAGAACTGGCTGCATGCCGCGGGCTTTGCCTGGTGCGGATCGATCGGTCCGCTGTCGCTCTCCGCGGCGCTCGAGGACGCTGTGGCTCGGCTGGCCGACGTGCTGGCCAGCGAGGCGGGGTTGATCGGGCTGTTCGGAATCGACCTGGTTCTCGATGACGACCGTGCATGGCCCATCGAGATCAACCCCCGCTATACGGGTTCGGCGGAGGTGATCGAGATGGCCAGTGGACGTTCGATGATCGGCCTTCAGCTTGAGGCGTTTGGTGAACTTGGTGTGGCGCCGTTTGGCGATATGGAACCAGTCGGTGCCCCCATCTACGGCAAGGTCGTGCTGTTTGCTCCGGCTGACGTCGAGATCGTCAGCCTGCCCTGCGGCGACTCGAACTGGCGATTGGCCGACATCCCCCACGCCGGCAGCCGGATCGCCGCGGGTCGACCCCTCTGCAGCGTGCTCACCGCCGGGGGATCGGTTGGCGATTGCCTGGACACCGCCGGGCAGGCCTCGGAGCTCGTGTATAGCGAACTGGGCTGCGGTGGGCTGCGGTGGGCTGCGGTGAGCTGAGGTGGGCTGAGGTGGGCTGAGGTGGGCTGAGGTGGCTGCGATGCGTAGCACGGGTTGTTGAACACCCCCACCGCTGGCGGTAGGATCACGGGTCGAGATTCCCCCCTGAGTAACCGACACGGGCTGACGGGTTGCCCTCCGCGGAGACCGATGACCAAGCCGACCGACATCCGGATCATCGAAGCCACCTGCGACTTCGAAGCGATAGCATTCCGGACTCCGCTGAAGTTTGGAGGACGCGTCACCGAGAACACGACGCTGATCAACGTCGAGGTGACCGTCGAAAACTCGAAGGGGGACTACGTCACCGGGTTCGGCAGCATGCCGATCGGCAACATCTGGGCCTGGCCCTCGGCGGACGTGGCACCGGATGCCGCCGAGGCGGCGATGGCCGAGTTCGCCAAGCGGGTGGTGTCATTGGTGGAGAGTTATCCCGAGTTCGGCCACCCGATAGACATCATGTTCGGGCTCGCCGCCGAATACCATCACCTGGGTCGAGCCGTCGCCGAGCAACAGGGGCTCGACGAGGCGATCCCCGAGTTGGCTCAACTGGTCGCCGCCAGCCCCACCGACGCGGCGGTGCACGATGCCTTTGGTCGCATCAACGGAATCAACGCCTTCAATGCGCTCTCGTCCGAATACATGACAAACGACCTCGCCGAGTATCTCGACGAGCAGTTCGCCGGCGAGTACCTCGACGCCTATACCCTGCGAGACCCCAAGCCGAGCCTGCCGCTTTATCACCTCATCGGAGCACTCGACCCCCTGACCGACTCGGACGTCGAGACTCCGATCGATGACGAGTTGCCCGAGACGTTGCCAGAATGGATCGCCGCGGACGGGTTGACTCACCTGAAGATCAAGCTCAACGGCGACGATCTCGACTGGGACGTCAACCGCGTGCTCGCCATCGAAGCGGTCACCGCACAGGCCCAGGCCGCCCGAGGCTGCGAGCAGTGGTGCTACTCGACCGACTTCAACGAGAAGTGTGAGAACGTCGAGTACGTGCTCGCGTTCCTGGCCAAGGTCCGCGAGGGATCCGAGGCGGCCTGGGAGCGGATCCAGTACATCGAGCAGCCGACCAGCCGCGACCTCAAGGCCCACCCCGACGTGAAGATGCACGAGGCGGCCGCGATCAAGCCGGTTGTGATCGACGAGGCGCTTGTCGATTACGAATCGCTGCTTTTGTGCCGCGAGCAGGGCTACAGCGGAGTGGCCCTGAAGGCGTGCAAGGGGCAGACCGAATCGCTGCTGCTGGGGGCCGCCGCACAGAAATTCGACATGTTCCTGTGTGTCCAGGACCTGACCTGTCCGGGAGCCAGTTTCCTGCACTCGGCCAGCCTCGCAGCTCGCATCCCCGGCGTGCAGGCGATCGAGGGCAATGGACGCCAGTACTGCCCCGAACCCAACCGCGCGTGGGCCAAGCAGTTCCCGGGTATGTTCGAGATCACCGACGGCACGGTCGCCACGGCAGAATTGGCCGGAATCGGATTGGGGTTCTAGTCGCCCGCTACGACCAGCCACCGCGACGCTGCATCTGCCAACCGGCGAAGTTCTGGTAGGCGAACAGGCCGAAGAAGATCGCCAGAAACATCTGGTCCAGCAGGAAGTAACCGGCCGCCGCGGTCACCGCTCCGATGACTGCCGAGAGCAACATCGCCCACTGTTCGCCACGTCGAGGGTTGAACCAGACCATGATCTCGCGGGCAATCTGGCCCCCGTCAAGTGGCAGGACCGGGATCAGGTTCAGCAGCGACCAGGCGATGTTGATGAACAGCAGGAACCCCAGTGCCGTACGAACCCGCTCGGGCACGTTTTCCTGGGCGTTCAGGGCCAGCACCGCCACGAACGCCACGGCGGCCAACGCGAAGCCCGCACCCGGTCCAGCAATCAGCACGGCCAGGTTGCGGCCCGTCGATGTCCGCGCCGTGGTGGCATAACCCCCGAAGAACCCCAGCACGATTTCCGAGGGCCAACCAAACAGCCGCGTCATCGTGGCGTGACCCAGCTCGTGAACCAGCACGCTGAGAAAGACCGCCCCGACGGCAATAAACAGCATCGGTGGGTCCTGCTGGTACGACCCCCAGCAGATGAACACCCCGGTCAGCCAGAAGATCGGGTGCACGCGGACCGGGATCGGCCCGACGCGGAACCGGAGATCGAACTGGGTCTCGGGAATGCGTCCCAACATCTGCGCTGCGGATCTCGATGAAGCCAGGAAGGTGCTCCGCGGCCGGAAGAGTAGTCGACAGGCCTCAACGAGGCAAACCGGACCACTCCAGGGACTGGCTCACCCCGCCCCCTGGGCGGGGGTGCCTGTCCCGATTCCCACAATAGCCCCCAACCATCAACTATTGCGATTCCCCGTCTGCAGCGGTATCACAGGAGTCACACCGCCGGTCCCCGGAAGCTGGACGGCTCGGTGTAGGAAGGAGCCGCAGCAGCCGATGCCCCGTATCCGGCAACTCGACGCTCGGATCGTCAACAAGATCGCCGCCGGTGAGGTGATCGAACGGCCCTCGAGCGTGGTCAAGGAACTGCTCGAAAACAGCGTCGACGCACTGGCCACCCGGATCGATGTCGAGATCGAGGAGGGGGGCAGCCAGCGGATCCGGATCGTGGATGACGGCGAGGGCATCGAGTCGGACGACATCCTGCTTGCCGTCGCCGCCCATGCCACCAGCAAGATCCGCACCGCCGAGGATCTGTTCGGGGTCCACACGATGGGGTTCCGGGGCGAGGCTCTGGCGTCGATCGCCGAGGTCAGCCGCTTCGCTGTCCGCAGCCGCACCGCCAACGCGATCTCCGGAACCGAGTTGATCGTCGACTACGGCGACGTCGGCAGACCGCATCCCGCCGCCGGTCCACCGGGCACCGCGTTTGACATCACCGGCCTGTTCGAAAACACCCCGGTGCGACGCAAGTTTCTCAAGCGACCCGCCACCGAATTCGGTCACATCGTCGAGCAGTTCACGCGGACCGCCCTGGCCCACCCTCGGCTGCACATGTCGTTGACTCACAATGGCAAAGACGTCTTCGACCTGCCCCCCACCAATCGGCTCTTCGATCGGCTCGAGTTGTTCTACGGGCGTGAGTTGGCCGAATCGTTGATCTGGATCGAAAACGAATCGGGCAACTGCCGGCTGTGGGGCTACGTGGGTCACCCCAGCCAGACCAAGTCCAGCCGCAAGGGCCAGTACCTGTTCCTCAACGGACGCCCGATCTCGGACCGCTCGATCAGCCACGCGCTGACCGAGGCCTACCGCGGGCTGGTGATGGTCGGCCGCCAGCCGGTCGCGTTCCTGTTCCTCGAGATGCCTGCCGAACTGGCCGACGTCAACGTGCACCCGACCAAGGCCGAGGTGCGGTTCCAGGACAGCCAGCAGCACTACCGTATGGTGCTCTCGACCATCCGCACCACCTTCCTGGGCCTGCCGCTGGAGACCTCGTTGAGAGTCGACCCGACGGCGGGTACCGAACCCGCCGCCGCCGGACCCCACCAGCAACAGCTCTCGATCTCCCCGTCTCGCACCACCACCACCACGCCGCTCAACTGGTCCACGCCCAACCAACCGGCTACCGCCCACGCCCCGCAGACATCCGACTTCGCTGCCGCCGCCGGCCCGAACGCCGGCCCGAACGCCGGCCCGGCAGCATCGGCGGTCGCGGTTCAGATCGGCCACGATACGGATCGCCCGGTGACCACCGACGCGGGAGTCCGGGGCATCCAGGTCCACGACTGCTACCTGGTGATCGAAACGGCCGAGGGGTTGGCGGTGATCGATCAGCACGCGCTGCACGAACGGGTGCTCTACGAGCAGTTCAAGCAGAGGGTGCTGGAGGGCCGTGTCGAGCAGCAGAACCTGCTGGTGCCCGAGACGGTCGAGTTGTCCGCCGGCGAGGCGGCGGTAGTGGTCGAGTCGGCCGAATTGCTCGGGTCACTGGGTTTCTCGATCGAGGCCTTCGGGACCAACACCGTGCTGGTGCAGGCCTACCCGGCCATGCTCAAACGCCCCGATTTCCCCGAACTGCTCCGAGACCTCGCCGAAACACTCGAGCAACCCGGCCAATCACCCCAGCGGCGCGATATACTCGAATCACTGCTGCAGATGATGGCCTGCAAAGCTGCGATCAAGTCCGGATACCGGCTCTCGAGCGAAGAAATGGCCAGCCTGCTGGAGCAGAGTCACCTGATTGATGATGCTCACCATTGCCCGCACGGACGCCCGACGGCGCTGGTGCTCAGTCGAAACGAACTCGATCGACAGTTCGGCCGGCTGGGCTAACGCGGACAGGTCGGATTGGTCGCTCGAGTCAGTTTGTTGGTCGGATTGGTCAAAAAAACGATGATTTGTGTCAGCATCGGCCGCACCCGGCACAAGATGGTGCTGGCCGAACACCGGGCCTTGGCCGAGCGTGGTGCCGAGCTTGTCGAACTGCGACTCGATTGGCTCTCGCAAACGCCCGACGTGAACCGGCTGTTGGCCGAGAGGCCCACTCCGGCGGTCGTCACCTGCCGCCGCCGCAGCGACAAGGGTCGCTGGAGCGGAACCGAAGACCAGCGTCAGACGGTGCTGCGGGCGGCGATCGTCGCAGGAGCCGAGTACGTCGACATCGAGGACGACATCGCCAAGTCGATCCCCCGCTACGGCGAATCACGCCGGATCATCTCGCACCACAACTTCGACGAGACCCCCGATGATCTCGAGAAGATCTACAAGCGGATGTGCGACCTCGATCCCGACATCGTCAAGCTGGTCACGATGGCCAATCGCCCCGAGGACTCGGTGAGACTGCTCAAGCTGGTCGACTCGGCCAAGATCCCCACGGTGGCGTTCTGCATGGGAGAACTGGGGCTGGCCAGCCGACTGCTGTGTGGAAAGTACGGCTCACCCTTCACCTACGCCACGTTTTCCAGCGAACGCACCCTGGCACCGGGTCAGTTGTCGTTCGAGGAGATGACCGAGACGTACCGCTTCGACCGCATCGGCCAGGACACTCGGGTCTTCGGCGTGTTCGGCGATCCGCTTGCCCACAGCCACAGCCCACTGATCCACAACGCCGCCTTCAACGCCAACGGGGTCGACGCGGTCTACCTGCCGCTGCGGGTGCCCGCCGATGGGCTGCTCAAAACGCTCGAGGCGTTCGAGTGGCTGGAGATCGACGGGTACAGCGTGACGATCCCGCACAAGGAAGCGGTCCTCGAACTGGCCACCACCCGCGACGCAACCGTCGAACACCTCGGGGCAGCCAACACGCTGTGCCGCAGCGGTGAGCGGGACTGGGTCGCGTCGAACACCGATCTGCCGGCTGCGATCACGACGCTGAAAGTGGCACTTGAGAGCGGAGACGGATCGCATTCGCTGAAGGGACGCAAGTGCCTGGTGCTGGGAGCCGGCGGGGCTGCTCGAGCCGTCGCCGGGGGGCTGATCGAGGCCGAGGCCGCGGTGATCGTCAGCGGACGGACCCGGCAACGGGCCAGTGAGTTGGCCTCGGAGTTGGGTTGCCAGGAAATCGGCTGGGAAAACCGTGGCGCCCAGTTCGCCGACGTGCTGGTCAACTGCACGCCGGTCGGCATGCACCCCAACGTCAACGAGTCTCCTTTTCAGCCGCAGTGGCTCGATGACAACACGCTGGTCTTCGACACCGTCTACAATCCCGAGAACACTTTGCTGATCAAACAGGCCCGGGAACGAGGCTGCCCGACGGTCAGCGGAATCGAGATGTTCATCCGCCAGGCCGCGCTGCAGCACGAACTCTTCACCGATCAGATCGCACCGCTGGACGTGATGCGAGAAGCACTCAGGCGTAGCATCTCGGCGATTCGTTGAATCCCTCCCGACCCACCCCGACCCACCCCGACCCACCCCGACCCACCCCGACCTCGAGTCCGGACCCCGCCACGATGCGTGTCGTGCTGATCGGATACCGTGGCAGCGGCAAGAGCGCCGTGGGTCGGGTGATGTCCCGAGAGTTGGGGCTGACTTTTGTGGATGCCGACGTGGAGATCGCGAGTCGTGCGGGGCGGGCGATCGAGGAGATCTTCGCTGAGGAGGGCGAGGCGGGGTTTCGGAGTCTCGAGCGGGAGGTGATCTCGGAACTCTGCGGCCGCGACAGGGTGGTCATCGCTGCCGGAGGCGGCGCGGTGCTCGATCCCGAGACCCGGGAGCAACTTGGCGAACCGGGCACGCTTGTGATCTGGCTGACGGCGACTCCCGAAGACCTGGCCGAGAGGATCTCAGGGGATCCGGCCACCTCCAAACAACGCCCCGCGCTGACCGACGCGGGCGTGCTGGCAGAGATCACCTCGGTGCTGCGACAGCGTGAACCGCTGTATCAACTCTGCCAGACATTGACGATTGACACCAGCGGGCGGACGATCGAGGAGGTTGCCGCGGCAGGCGTGGCGGCGGTCCAACCCGACAGTGGCCTCTCGGAGACGTAATCGTGGTGCTCGGTGGTCTGCCGATCTGGTTTGCCCTGCTGTCGGTCTTCGTGCTGGGCAGCATCATCGGCAGCTTCCTGAACGTCTGCGTCCACCGACTGCCGGCCCACGACTCGATCGCAGACGGCTGGATGGGGCTGTTTCATCCTCCCTCGAGATGCCCACGCTGCCTGCACCCGATCCGTCTGCTGGACAACATCCCGATGCTGGGCTGGCTGAAGCTCCGCGGCCGCTGCCGCGACTGCAGCAAGTCGATTTCGGTGAGGTACCCGCTGGTCGAGTTCTTCAACGGTCTGCTGTGGGTGGTGATGTACATGGTGGAGATCGGAGACTACCGCCCGACCGACGGCCCGCTCACCGGCAGCAGCGGCCTCTTCGCCGGTGACCTCAGCCCTGAACCGGTCTTCGGATCGGTCTTCGGATCGGTCTTCATGTCGGCCGAGGCCATCCTGCACCTGCGCTACCTCTACCACATGGTCCTGCTCGAAACCCTCGTGGTCGCTTCGCTGATCGACTTCGACCTGATGGTGATCCCCGACAGCGTCACGGTGCCGGCGATGATCGTCGGGCTGGTCGGGTCCACGCTGGGCTGTGTCTACATTCTCCCGGTCTGGTTCCAGATCCCCGACAGCGTCCAGAACCTCTTTGACAACCTCGTCGGAGACCCCGACATGCTGCCGGGCTGGCTGAGAGCGATCCGCGACGGGCCGAGGATTCCGGGTTGGATCGAGGACTCACCGCGGCTGCACGGACTGGCCGTCAGCGCGGCGGGTCTGATCGCGGGAGGCGGAGTGATCTGGCTGGTCCGCATCACCGGTCACTGGGTGCTGAAGCAGGAGGCGATGGGGTTTGGCGACGTGACGCTGATGGCCGCCATCGGCAGCTTCATCGGCTGGCAACCGGTGCTGGTGGTCTTCTTCATCGCCCCCCTGATTGCCGTGCTGTTCGCTCTGGCCAACTGGTTCCTCCGGCAGGAACGCGAGTTTCCCTACGGACCGTTCCTGGCCATCGGCACCCTGTTCTTCCTCTACGCCTTCCGCTTCCTCTGGATCGAACACCTCGAGCCCACCTTCGGCTACGGCCCCTTCCTGCTGCTGCTGCTGGCCGCCGGTGCGGTGACGTTTGTGCCGATGCTGCTGCTGGCCCGCCTGATCCGCCGCGGACTGGGGATCCCCGATCTGCAGCCGATCGATCCCGGCCCGTGGCGGGCCGCCGACCCGCTGCACTTCCGGGACGGGGAGCACGTGGACCGATTCGAGGGCCGCTGGCGGACCGGTCCCGAACTCGATTGGCCCGGTTGCGATGCCGGCCGAGGACAACGCCACGAAGCCGATTGGCGTAACCCCGGTCGCTGAATTCCTGGGAATTCAGCTCCAGCGACCGGTCCGCTACAATCATGCCCATCATGATCACGATCGTCGATTACGGCATGGGCAATCTCCGCAGCGTGCAAAAGGCCTTCGAACGCCTCGGCCACGAAGCCCGGTTCAGCTCGAGTCCCGAGGAGATCGCATCGGCAGACAGCCTGGTGCTGCCCGGGGTCGGCGCCTTCCGTGATGCGATCAGCGAACTCAAACGGCTCGAACTCGTCGAACCGATCCGCGAACACATCGACGCCGATCGGCCGTTCCTGGGCATCTGCCTGGGGCTGCAACTGCTGCTGGAGTGCAGCCACGAGGACGGAGAGTGGGACGGGCTGGGGGTGGTGCCCGGCGAGGTGGTTCGATTCGGCTCGACCGAGGGTTTCTCCGAGGATCTGAAGATCCCGCACATGGGCTGGAATACGCTCGACCCCGTCGGCGACGACTGCCCGTTGCTGGCCGAGATCCCTGCCGGTTCGAGTTTCTACTTTGTCCACAGCTACTACGTGGCTCCCTCGGATGAGGATTGCGTGGTGGGCCGGACCGACTACGGGCTGCCGTTTGCGTCTATGATCGGCCGAGGACGACTCTTCGCGACCCAGTTCCACCCCGAGAAGAGTCAACGCATCGGGCTGCAGCTGCTCGCCAACTTCACCACGCTCTAGGCACCGGACCGATGGCTCCACCCCGCGAGCACCTCGAGCACCTCGAGCAACTCGACTCGGTCGGTTGCGTGGCCGTGCCGGGGTTCTGTGACCCGAGGACCACTCGGCGGATCGCCGACCGGCTCGAGGAACTCTTCGAAGCCGAGGGCGAGTCGGCCGGAAGCGAATTCAAGCTCGAAACCGGGTGCCGGCGTCTGGCCAACCTGGCCGACAAGGACGAGCTGTTTCGCACGTTGATGGTCCGCGACGACCTGCTGGCCTACGTCGCTGCGGTGCTCGGACCCCATTTCAAACTCAGCAGCCTCAACGCCCGCAGCATCAACCCCGGCTGCCTGCTGACTCAGCCGCTGCACGCCGACATGAGCGCCCTGCCCGACGATGATGGATTCTGGGTCTTCAACAGCCTGTGGATGCTCGATGACTTCACCCCCGACAACGGTGCGCTCCGCTACGTGCCCGGCACGCATCATCGCCATGCGCTGCCCGCCGATGAGCTCGACGATCCCCTCGCCGATCACCCCGACCAGCAACTGGCCACCGGAGCGGCCGGGACCGTGCTCCTGATGAACGCTCACCTCTGGCACGGCGGCCTGCCCAACCTCACCGATCGACCCCGCCGAGCCCTGCACATCTTCTTCGCCCGCTCTGACCACCCGCAGCAGCAGTACCAGAAGCAACTGCTCAGTGACCGGACCCAGGCCGCGCTGACCGAGCCTCAACGACGCATCCTCGCCCTGGACGACCCCCAGAACGACGCCCTCAGCATCGATCCGGCCGTCCGCAGCGGATTCCTCAAGTAAACCAGCAGGAGGGGACCAGGTTGGAAACGGGTTCGCAGCACCGCTTGGAGATCATCCCGGCGATTGACCTGCGGGGTGGACGCTGCGTGAGACTGCGGCAGGGAGACTATGCGCAGGAGACCGTGTTTGGCGACGATCCGGTCGCGATGGCCAGGCAGTGGACCGACCAGGGTGCAAGGCGACTGCACCTGGTCGATCTCGACGGAGCCCGCGACGGCATCCCCACCAACGCCGAAATCGTCGCCGACATCGTGGCCGCCGTCGATGTACCGTGCCAGCTGGGAGGAGGGGTCCGAACCGACGCGGCGGTGGCGACGATGCTCGGCGATGTGGGTCTCGATCGAGTCATCGTCGGGACGCAGGCACTAAAGGAGCCCGGCTGGTTTCGAGACATCGCCAACTCGTTTCCCGGCCAGGTCTGCCTGGGACTCGACGCCAGAGACTCGATGGTCGCCACCGAGGGTTGGCGGGATGTGTCGCAGACACCCGCGATCGAGCTGGCCGCCGACTTCGCCGAACTGCCACTGGCTGCCATCATCTCCACCAACATCGCCCTCGATGGCATGCTCGAGGGGATCGACCCCGCGACACTCGACGACCTGAAACAGCTCGCCGAACTCGGACCCCCGGTGATCGCCTCGGGTGGGATCACCACCATCGAGGATGTCCGGGCGCTGGTGGAGCTGGCCGGTTCGAGCCCCAGGCTGAACGGGGCCATTGTCGGCCGGGCTCTCTACGAAGGAAGCCTCGAACTGGCCGCCGCCATCGAGCTGGCCTCACGAGCCACGTAGCCGAACTCGGCGACCCTCAATCCCCGAAAAACGTGTTGATCCGCCAGCGTTTCCGCTGCTGGGGGTCCGTCGAGGTGCCGTCGCCGGAGTCAAACTCGGCGACCAGCTGGTCTCGCTCGCGTCGAACCGCGGACAGTTGCTGCTGCGTTTCCTGCAGCTGCTCTGTGAGTTCCTGCGACTGCTGCCGTGCGGCGGCGAGTTGATCCGAGAGATCTCGGCCGGTGCGTCTGTGCCGCTCGATCTCGCGTTGGGCCTCCTCAAGCTGCTCACGAAATTGACCCAGCTCACCGGACAACTCACCGATCCGCGCTTCGGCAGCAGTGATCTGTTGTCCGGCGGCGGCCTGTTCGCGAGACCGCGCCGCCCGGATCTCACCCATCGCCTGTTGTGACCTCCCGAGCTCACCGAGTACCGCCTCGCGGTCGACCTCCAGCGTCTCGATCTTCACCCTGTGATTGGCCGCCTCGGCTTCGTACTCCTGCCGATGCGTCTGCTGTTGGCGGCTCAACTGGCGGCCCCGGATCGCCCAGGCCAACAACGCCCCCACGACCAGGCCGGCTCCGACACAGACGACTGTCATGTCAGTAGCTCCATCAGGGTCTCCCACACGCGCCGCCCGCGATCTCGGTGTTCGGGCCGTCGCTCGATCCAGACTACCGGCTTGCTACCCCTTGATCACCCCCACCGGACGCATGCGGGCGACCTTGCTCGAAAGCCCCGCGGCGTGGACGACGTCGACCACGTCGTTGACATTCTTGTACGCGTCGGGATGCTCCTCGGCCAGACCCTTTCGGCTGCGAGAGCGGGCCACGACGCCTCGAGCCAGCAGCTCGCGATCGATCCGTCGGCCCTGGGCGCGCCGCACCGCCTCGGTCCGACTCATCCTGCGACCCGCACCGTGGCAGGTCGTGCCGAAGCTGCGCTGCATGCTCCCCGGCTGGCCCACCAGCACCCAGCTGGCTCGACCCATGTCACCGGGAATAAAAACCGGCTGCCCCACGTCGCGGTACCTCAGAGGAATCTCGGGATGCCCGGCCGGGAAGGCCCTGGTGGCCCCCTTGCGATGCACCCACACACGCCGAGTCTCATTCTCGATCTCGTGCTCCTCGAACTTCGCGATGTTGTGAGCCACGTCGTAAACCAGTTCCATGCCCAGCTGCTGCCAGCTCGAACCCAGCACCCGGGAAAACGCGTCCCGTGCCAGTTGCATCAGCAGTTGCCGGTTGCACCAGGCGTAGTTGGCCGCGGCCCGCATCGCGCCGATGTAGGACTGGCCCTCGGGACTGCCTACCGGTGCACACGCCAGCTGGCGGTCGGGCAGCTCGATGCCGTACTTCTCGGGCACACCCCGCAACGACCGCAACGCATCGTCACAGACCTGGTAGCCCAGGCCGCGCGACCCCGAGTGAATCATCACGCAGACCTGGCCGGCGAACAGGCCCAGCGCTTCTGCCGCCACCGGGTCGACCACCTCCTCGACCACCTGCACCTCCAGGAAATGGTTCCCCGACCCCAGTGTCCCACACTGCTTGGCCCCACGGGCCAGGGCCTTCTGGCTGACCCGCTCGGGTTCGGCACCCAACAGGCAGCCCTCCGCCTCGGTCATCTCGATGTCCGCCTCGGTCGCCAGGCCCCTCTCGATCAACGACCTGGGACCCCGGGCCATCAGGTCTTTCAACTCGGGCCGATCGAACCGGTAGGGACCGCTGCGACCCGCTCCCGCCGGAACCGTGGCGAACAACTCGTCGATCAGCTCCACGAGTCGAGGTGCCAGCTCGTCTTCGCGGATCGTCGATCGGATCAGGCGGACTCCGCAGTTGATGTCGTAACCGACTCCCCCCGGCGAGATCACTCCGTCTCGCTCCGGATCGGTCGCACAGACGCCACCGATCGCGAACCCGTAGCCCCAGTGGATGTCGGGCATCGCCAGGCTGGCCAGCTGGATCCCCGGCAGCGTGGCCACGTTGGCAACCTGCTCGGGTGCCTGGCCACCGCGGATCTCCTCCATCAGCACCTCGCTGGCGAAGATCAGGCCGTCGACCCGCATGCCCGGCTTGTACGACCTGGGAATCCGCCACAGGCACTCATCGATCCGTTCGAGAGATCCGTGGAAGGCCGAGTGGGTCATCGCAGCAGTCTCTCGGGGTTCAGATGTCGACAATCACCTCGGCCAACCAGCCCCCATCCTGCTGCTCGACCTTCAGCCCGTGATAGGTGATCGCCTTGACTTCTCGAGACAGCCGGTGCGGCTGGTCCTCGATCACCTCGCCGCGGGCCTGTGCCAGCAGGCCGCCGGAGGTGCGAGTCACATCGAACTCGCGGCCGAGGAACCCGGTGGTTTCAAAACGGAACAGCAATTCCCCCAGCAGGTCCAACAGCAGCAGGTCCGCTTCGGTGCCCGAGACGGCGAATTCGGCCCGGTGATCCGAGCCCACAGCCGAGGGATCCTCGACCAGCAGCGAAGTCAAGCCCCGTGCCGCCTCGGCAAACAGCTCCTCCAGGCACCCGGCTGTGACTCTCAGACCAAGATCGGCAGTATGGTCGAACGTTTCAAACACGGCTCGGGCCTTATACCATGATCTACCATGATCGGCTCCAGCGATGCCTGATCTCCCCGACGATTCCCGAACCCGCTCAGAGGCCCGCTCATCGACGCGCGGCCGCTGGCTGCTGGTGGCCGCGGCGGTGCTGTGGAGCACGACGAGCCTGTTCGTGAAGTCCGAGGCGATGGGCGACATCGATGGTCCGACGCTGGCGTGCCTGCGGGCCCTGTTTGCCGCGCTGTGCCTGGTCCCGTTCCTGCGACGCTCGGCGGTCCGCTGGCGGCCCGGGCTGGTCCCGATGGCGACCGCATTTGCGGCGATGAACGTGCTGTTCCTGACCGCGATGACCCTGACCACCGCCGCGGCCGCCGTCTTCCTGCAATACACCGCCACGCCCTGGGCGTTCCTGCTGGGGCTGGTGGTGCTGGGTGAGAGTTGGCGGAGGGGCAACGTGGTGGCGGTCGGGCTGGCGATCGTGGGCATCACGGTGATCGTCGCCACCGACGCCGACGGACAGTCCTCGCTGGGCAACCTGCTGGCCGTCGCCAGCGGACTCACCTTCGCCATCGTGATCATCTCGCTGAGACACCTCAGGGACGAATCCCCGGTGTTCCTGGTACTGGTCTGCCAGGCCGCGAGTTGCCTGGTGCTGCTGCCCTGGCTGGCCTGGCATCCCCCGTCGCTCACGTCGGGGCAGTGGTTGCTGCTGGCCGCCTTTGGCATCGTGCAGATGTCGATTCCCTACCTGATGTTTGCTCGCGGCGTGAAGAGTGTTGCCGCCACCGAAGCCGCCCTGATCGTGCTGCTGGAACCGGTGCTCACACCCGTCTGGGTCGCGGTGCTGGGCTGGGAAGTCGCTCCGACGGCGACCTGGCTGGGAGGCGGGCTGATCGTGGGAGGCCTGGTGCTGCGATACACCGTCTGGTCGCGACCCGGCGACCACCCGATCGATTCGCCCGATCCCTGACCTGCAGCAGCCGTTGGGGACCTGTTGGGGACCCGTTCAGGACGTGACGACCGCCACGCGGAGGTCCATCACGTTGGTGTGAGTCGGACCGGTCTTCAGCAGGCCGCCGGTGGATTCGAAATACGTGTACGAATCGTTGATCGCCAGGAACGGTTCGGGGTGCAGCTTGAGTGTCCGGGCAGCCCGCCACAGGTCCTGGTCGACGATCGCACCGGCCGCGTCGGTCGGACCGTCCTCGCCGTCAGTGCCGCCCGAGAGGATGGCGATGCGATCGAGCCCGGTGTCCCAGGCCGCTTCGAGCACCGCCAGCACCAATTCCTGGTTGCGTCCACCACGCCGCGGCTGATCGGTCTGGGCCAATTCGACCAGGGGCTCCCCGCCCGAAATTACGCAGGCGGGCAATTCGACCGGCCCCTTCCCGGCCCGGATCTCGCGACACAATTCCAGCAACCTAACCCCCTCGTCCCGCGCAATGCCCTCGTTGCCCGATCCGAGTGAGTGGACGTGGTAGCCCAGCGACCCGGCGTGGTCGGCGGCCGCTGCCACCGCGATCGCGTTGTTGCCGATCACGTGATTGCTGAGCGAATCGGGCAGCTCATCGGCCCGCGCATCGCCGGCGTCTGCGGCACGTGCCTCGAGAGTCCGCCAGACGACCTCGGGCACGTCTTCGTAGCGTTTGGCAAACTTCTTGAGCACCTTGAGTGCCCCGAGATCGGTGCTGCCGTCCACGACGGTCGGCCCCGAGGCGATCATATCCAGCGGGTCGCCGATGACATCCGAGATCAGCAGGCCCTGGATGGCTCGGGCCGCTCGAGCCGCTCGGGCCAGGTTGCCATCCTTGAGAGCACTGAGCCGTTTGCGGACGCAATTGAGCTGTTTGATGCTGGCGCCCGAGAGCATCAGCAGCCTGGTGACGGCCAGCTTGTCCTCGAGCGTGATGCCGGCACAGGGTGCCGGCAACAAGGCACTGCCTCCTCCGGAAATCAGCACCAGCACCAGGTCCTTTTCGCTCGCCCCGCCGGCCAGGTCCAGGATCTCCTTCGATCCGGCCACTCCCTCGGCAGTCGGCTCGTTGACGCCCGCCGGTCGTGCCGCGTGCAGGTGAATGCTCACCAGCGACTTCACGCAGTCCCCCGGCACGTTGACCCAGCCACTGACCCGCTCTTCGACAAAGCCCCCCGGCAGCAGATCCTCGATCGCCGCAGCCATCCCGGCTCCGGCCTTGCCACCTCCGACCACGATCAGCCGCTCGAGAGCCTCGAGCGAATGTCGGCGGCCACAGACTTCCAGGGTCGTCCCGTCGCAGCTGACCGCGGCGCGGACCAGGCGACCCGAGTCCACCGCGTCAACGCCCGCCTGCCAGATGCCGCGGACCTCAGCGGTCGCTTCAGCCGACATCAGGCACTGGGACGGAGATGGCGGTAGGCACACAGGACCTCGTAGAGATCCGGTGGAACTCCGATTTCGTCGTCGGCAAAGTCGTGCAGCCAGGTGCGGTCGGTGCGGCTGGCGTCGGTAAGGATCTCGGTGAATTCTGCGAACGAGATGCTGACGGGCGCCTCGGGCAGCGTCGCGATACCCTCTTCACCGGTGAAGAGTCTCAAGCGAGGTCGCATGGTCGTGTCCTCCGTGACTCGACGAGCGACAATGCGGGGGCTTCCCTGCCCCGGGACCACCTTGGTGATACGGTGATGGCCGCCGTCATGGCTCGTCTCACAATAGAGATCGGCACGCGGCCTGCGGGGGCTTGATAAGATTTGAGGGAATTGCAGTTTTTTCTCAACTCGAGGAGCCCGACGTCCGACACCCCTCGGCTAGCACGCCTACAGCGGGTTGAAAAACACAAGTTTGGTGATGCGACGGGGTCAGACGCCGCCCACAGAAAGTCCCGCTCCACCCAGAACGGCACGCAGGCGGGGCCTGACCCC
>Ga0310124_10000780_pt1 | contig 22437 bp, 22 predicted proteins | sample CB11b_AW_Bot5_MG_FD_203507 | JGI IMG/M metagenome (GOLD analysis project Ga0310124, IMG submission 203507) | Marine microbial communities from Western Arctic Ocean, Canada - CB11b_AW_Bot5 | ecosystem: Environmental > Aquatic > Marine > Oceanic | place: Canada: Western Arctic Ocean | collected... | reverse complement strand
ACTCATAATCGAGTGAAGAAAACCAATTGCTTCAGTCCCCAGATGGGTTGCAGCAATTGATGGAATACCAAAGCCGACCTGATGATTTGGATTAACCCGTGGACCAAGTTGAAAAAGAGATCCCCCACCGGTAATCATAAACCTATGCATGCCAAGCGTAAGGCCAGCCGCCTCGGTCAGGGACATTTCAATGTCCAGTGTTGATGACTTTAGACTAACATCCAAACCATTCCCCAAAGCAAGACTGCCATTGATCAAAGCAACTACATCTTCGCCGGTATCACGATTAACGATATTCAAACCAAATGTGTGATCATGCTTGAACATTTGGAAGAATGACCCACCAGAAATTTTCCGCACACTCACGAAGGCATCAGATCCAAATGCCTGGCTGGAAAGCAACATGCCAGATGTCTGATCACCATGGTCAACAAGCGATGCTGAAACACCCGTAACATCCACAACAGAATTAATCGCGAATACGACCGAGGACAAATGTGTTCCACTGACGAATGACAGAGCCTCAACGCCTTTGTTGCCTTGCACCTCGAATGTCACACTCGACAGCAATTCACCTGGAGCTTCTGCCAAGTTGCCATCCAAGAACAATACTGCATTCTGAGCCTTGTTCAGGACTTCGACAGTTACTGGCTTGACCTCATTGGTTCCAAAATTGGCGGCAAATACATTGACGTCCTGAATGCTGTCTGCATCCAGGCCACTGATCAGATAATCCAGAGATCCATTGAGCAACTGTAGCCCGGCAAAGCTGGTCACATTGGATATCCGCGTAATCGACTCGACCGCAGAATCGATCTGCAACTGATTTGCCGCAACCTCTTCATCTGAAAAGGCCCCTGTATTCGCTGCTTCAACCGCGAGACCTTTAATCGATGTCAGTAGATGTGACACCTCATTTAAAGCCGCCTCTGTCGTCGCTATCACATTTGATGCACGCTCAGCATTGTCAATCGCCTGAGTAATGCCGGAAATTTCAGTGCGCAGGCGCTCAGAGACAATCAAGCCCGCCGGATTATCCGCACCGCGGCTAATGGCCAGACCCGTACTCAACCGCTGCAGGCTGACCGTTAGATCCTGGTTGGCCCGCTGCAGATTGTTCTGGGCGATCAAAGAAGCAACATTGGTATTTATTCGTGACATGACAATCCTCCTTGATTGTCGCATGAAGTACCGGCATGACCGCTATCGGCCTGATACGCCCCTCATTTTCACCGGCAGACTTCAGGTTCCGCAAGGTCCCGAAGGCCCTTGATTGATGACCGCCAAGACAAACAGGTTGGCGATCTGCAAAAAACACAAAAAAACAAGGTGCTCATATAAGCTGCGAGTATCCATTGCTACTTTTCCTTGCTTCTCGCAAGTTCTCGTCAATAGCATCCAGCACATTGCGCCCAACTTGGCTGGCGGAAGTATTTTCCCGCTTGATCGCTTCATACACCTCCTTACGGTGAACCTTCACTTGCCTAGGTGCATTGATACCCAGGCGAACCTTGTCACCGCGGATATCAACGATGGTGATCTCGATATCGTCACCTATGACGATCGCTTCGTCGCGTTGACGTGAAAGCACCAACATGAATCGGCTCCTTCCGTGGGCCTAAATCCGGAGATATCTAGCAGCACTTCCTGTGCTACTGCCTGGCCAGGCATGTGATCACACGAAGGGCATCTCACCCTAGGCAGACACCGCTTCCAGTGGGACGCTTAACTCGACCAAATTCATCCGTGTTGTGAATCGCCGGTCCGACAAAACCAACTGTTCACCCAGCCGATCTTTGGTATTAATCACCAACGGACCCTGGAGATTACCCGTCAGGGTATTGTCATATTTGTTTACAATAACGAAGACTTGAGCGTCATCTAAGATTTCAATCCCCAGTTCTCGCATCTGATCACTGTTAAGTGGCACTCGGTAGCTCGAAACAAAGAAACTGGGATCCGTGATGACGAATGCAAGATCCGGACGATTGATCGCCTGAAGCCAGAAGAAGCAACTATCTTTCGACGCTTCCATCAGAACGTATTGCTTCTCGCGGGAAAAACCGAGAATACCCTTGGGAAAAGTCATGATCCTCTGGTCATCAATTTCCATTCTTCCAAACCGTGTCGTGTTGATGAGCATCTTGCCAATCCTCTAACCGGCCATCCATCCTGGATCCATTTTCACCATCAATTGAGCGTCTGCGGATTTTAAGTGCCGCAAGTTGCTGGTATTCGATGGTTCCGGCTTCCTGCCGGTGGTCAACACTCTGCGGCGATAGAAACTGGCCGTAGGCTGCCATCACCGCGCAATACCTGCGCTTCCTAGCGCAAAAAATCCAATAGGGTCAAGCTCATGTTGGACGCGCCAATCTGTAACGTTGCCTGCAACTGCTGCTGTAGCTGAACCAATCGAGTGACTGCCTCCGTCAGATCTGTATCCTGAATCTCACTGAGCAGTTGTAATTCCGCAATTCTCAACTCTTGGGACCTTTCCTGTTGCAGTTGGACCTGCTGAGCCCTGATTCCGACATTTGCATGGGCAATAATCGTGTTCTCGATATCATCTAGTATTCCATTAAGAGCAATTCCCATGCCAAACTCGTCGTTGTTACCCAAGTCATCCCGCAAATTAATCAAATGAGTAAAAGCACCCTTCACCTGCACCTTTGCCATATCTTCACCAATGATCTGGTTCCCCAAACCCGCACCGGCTTCAATACCCAGTTGTCTAGCCACCAGGCTCGTTCCCAAATTCATAATTCGGAAATTATTTGCCCCCACGGTCCCGTCCTCAAACTGAAAGCCGTTGCCATCTAAAGCGAGCCCAATGTTGATGTCTGTCCCGGTATCACCCGGCACCCCGACTGCAAGGCCTGCCCCCAAGGCCGAATCCCGTATCACATTCAGCACGTCGGAAACATTTGCGCTCCCATCGATATTCACCTGAAAACTTCGCCCATTGTGCAACGCAATCGCAAAATCATCCTTGCCTTTCTCGGGCTCGATGCCTAGGCCAAATCGAAAGTCATTCAGTGCCGTGTCATACCCGAATGTCCGCAAGCCAAGATCTGAAGCGGTGGTGCCACCGGCATTCTCTCCAACAGATAGTTCCAGCCCACTAACCTCACTGATCAAGTTAAGCCCTGTCTGTGTCTCGTTGATTTCAAGCCGCAAACCAAGATCTAAACGCGCAACTTCATTGATCATATCTTCTATGGTCATGGCTGAAGAAAATTCCACCACCTTGGTCACCATGCCCTGTGAAATATTTAAGCCGCTCTCAAAATCAATGGCAGTGCCCAGTGCTGAAAGCTCGCTGCGGGTTGTTAGGTGAGATCTAAGATCCTGGCCAACTGAAGCCATTCCCCCGGACGAGTTCATGATGATCCCAAGATCGGCCGATGTCTGACCCGAATTGATATCTGAAATTGTAATCAGGTGACCGGTATTCGCCGTGAGTTGAAAGCCATTACCCGAAATATCAAAAGTGCCCGCAGTGGGATCCACACTATCAATCGCATGCTGAATTCGGGTAACCACATCACCGAGATTGTCTGCAGAAAGCAGATCCACAGGCACCACGGTCGTATCTACCATAACTTCGACTGAACCAAGTTGTACCCCCTGACCCGGCGCGCCACGCACATCGGAAATCCGAGTCATCCCCGTGGCAAGCGGGTCAAGGTCCACTTGACTCTTGACCCGGCCAGAGTACACCCCGAAGGCTTCCTGCCCGTTGCTATTGATTTCAAACGGCGTTAGACCACCAACATCGCCCGTAAGATTTGAGTTCGCACCAATATATCGCACACCGCCCAGGAATTCGACAAAGACGGGCTGTTGGGCCGCAGCGCTGCTTTCTCCTCCAAATAGAGAGACGCCCTGATACTGAAGATTGCCCAGGGCCATCAATCCTTGTAGCTGACCATCAACAATTGTCGCTTGGGCAGCACGCTCCTTAGCATCTCTTTGCTGGAGCATATTCATTGCAACCCCTTGGGCATCCCGCAATATATTGGTGGCGTCACCAAGCGCCTTGTCGGTGTTGTCTAGCAAACCCGAAGCGTATTGGCTATTCTTCTCGTGCTGGATTCGGTCACTGATCTGGCTTTCCAACGCCAATATGGTTGAAGTCCGTTCCGGCGCATCAGAAGGCTTGTCAATCTGGCGACCAGTACTAATCTGCTGCTGAAGTTTGAACAGCGCCAACTGGGTTCGGTTCATCGATCCCAGCAAAGTATCGCTTGCTGCCAGAAAGGTACTGCGCGATGTTGCTGCGCTGCTAATGTGAATCATAAATCCGACACCTTGGTCTTAAACCAATGACACCAATGTCTCCAAGAGTTCGTCTACGACCTTCAGGAATTGCGCGCTACCTTGGTAGGCTCTCTGGAATGCCAGGAGATTGATTAGTTCTTCATCCGTATTGACGCCACTGACACTCTGTTGTTGGGCCCTCAAGCTGGCGGTGACAATCGTATCGGACTCCAGTTGCTCATTTATCTGGTTAATCCGTAAAGCAAAATCCCCAACCCGCCTGGCCCATGATTGCTGAAATGTAAGACCATTAAAGGCGTCTATTTGTTGCTTGCCGAGTTCAACCATCGCCAACGCATTATGGTTATTCCCAACGGTATGGTCCTGAGATGCGGCCACCAGCCCCGGGCTCTGTGCCACCAGCTTATTAACGGCAATATTGCCGCCACCACTTCCCTCAAAGAACGTATTGATCCCAAGTGCAGCCAGGACACCACTTGAATCCTCACTGAATAAAATCTCAACATCACTGCCCTGGGCCGCAATAGCCAGGCGACCGTCCGGCGTAACAGAAGCGGTCACGTTACTCACGGCACTGATCGCCGCCTGCAATGTCCCCAATCGCGTGTCATTCCCTGCATCAATACCATCAAGATCAACCTGGATGGTCGATGAACGAATCTCACCAGTTGACTTTTGCCTCACATGTAACTGGAAACTACCGTGCTCCGGTGTAAACCCGAGGCCACTGGCAGCATCATTCAGTGCAAATGTCGGGTCCAATACACGATTCGTTGATGTGACCGAATCCCATCCGGACAAACCCTGGCCTTGACTGTGAATCTTATTGACTTGAAATATCAACTCGTTGATGAACGCATCAAGATCATCAATTGCAAAATTTACATCCCGTTCGCGAACATCCATCAAGGAGCCGATGCGTCCGGAAGTCGGAAAAAGGGCTGTGCCGTTGTCCTTGACAACAAGTCGCACATCCAGTTCACCATCAATGTTCAGGCGTTCGATACGAATTCCACGACTTTCACCATTCAGTATCACCGGCATTGAACCAATAAAGACATCCATCGAACCTGAGGGATGTTCATGCACCGACACATCAACATACTCCCCCAACTCGGCAAGCATTACATCACGCCGATCACGCAATGTCGGCGCCCCATCACCCGTGGGGTTGGCTTTCATGATCTGATGATCGACGGCGGCAATTTGCGTCAGCAGATCATCTGCAACGATTGCAGCCGCATCAATCGAATTGTCTACCTGTGTCCGCTGCTGAGCCAACCCACCATGCAGCCCCTTGGCGAAATCAGCGAGCTGCGATCCCTCACGAATGACCAGGGTTCGAAGTGCATGATCCTGGGGATCTGGTGTTGACAGCTCACTCCAGGCATGAAGAAAGGCATCAAGACGGGACGATAAATCTGCTTCAGAGTACTCATTTTGCAGAGCTTCAATCTGCGTAAGCACCTCTTTACGCGCCAACGAATAGGCCTGACTGGAAATGCTCGCCCGGATACGGCCTTCCAGGACATTGTCCACTTGTCGGGTAATCGCGTTTATCTGCACCCCCCGCCCAATGAACAGCCCTGATTGAAACTCGGTGCTGCGATGCGGCACCAGCTCAACCTTCTGGCGGTGGTAACCAGGCGTGGCTAGATTCGCCAGGTTATTACCCGCCGCTTCAATCGCCGCTTGGTGTGCGACCAGAGCCGAGTTGCCGATCTGTAATGCCCCACCTAATGGCATTTCGAGCTCCGTTCCCTATGCGGTCATGTTGACTGTTCGCAGTGCCATTGCTTCACCGGGTGGTGTGCCATCACGGCCGTAAAGCCCCACGCCACCCCAAACCGCACCGATTGTCTGCACCAGACCCTGCATATGCGTGACCAGTGTTTCCGTGGATCGTCGTACAACCCTAGCCTTACTCCTGACTGCCTTGGCACGATCCAGCAACTGTTGACGAAGAACAAGCAACTTACCTCGCCATGGTTCTTCCAATCGCTCGGCTACAGCCATCAGCCGCATTGGCTCTTCTGCTCGGGGGTCAATGCAAAGCGTCAAAGAGGCGATCAACCGCAGTCGATGTTTCTCCAGTTCACTGATCTCTTGCACGAGTTGATTTTCCTGGTCGCAGATATCTGTCAAATCCTGATACCCCGCTGATCGCAGCGCATCTTGCTTGCTGTCAAGTTTTTCAAGTAATTTTCCGTGCACCGTCAATAACTTGCGCAGTATCTCTGCCAACTCTTTCACTATGTATTCAACTTGACTATCCAACGGTATCTACCTCCTCGGCAATTCTCTTGACTGTTTCAACTGGCTGATTCTTGAGCCAGTTCATCAATTGCCTGCCAACGGCACTACTTATGGATATTTTGTGTCCTGCGGCAATATTGTCAGCCAACCGCTCATTCAACTGTTGACGAAATACCTGCTCGGTGAAACCGCCATCAAATCGATCCGTCTTAAATGGACTATCTGACACCTGCTGCAGTAATGGGTAAAAGAAAGTCGTCGCCACAAACTGGTCCGCAATCTCGTTGATCTTTTCCCGTGCCTTGTCATACAAGACACCAAAGGCCGGATGATCCATCGGCAGTGCAGATGCGGATTGAATGCCAGACGGCCCTTCGCCAGCAACACCAGGTAGTGATTTGACTGCCAAATGATTCGTGGTGACTTCCATGTCGTAACTTTATGAGTATCCGCTGTGTTTTATTCGTCAAATGTGATCTGAGCATGAAGTTTTCCCATGCTGTGAATCTCTCGGATGATTGCAATACGATCACGTACACCGACTTTCAACTGATTAAATGCAGAAATCAGATCTGCCAACCTTGCCCCGCCACGTCGTGCCGGATCCACTCCAATAAAACGATGCTCATCAACACGAGGGGTCTCCTGTGTTGGCTTTGGTTCGGGCGTGGTCATCGTAATAACTAAACCACCGTGCGAGATGGCAACTGGCGACATCTGCACGTCGCCACTCATCACGATAGTGCCCGTCCTCTCGTTAATTCGTATCTGTGCGCCAGTTTCAATGAATCCCGGGTCGAGATATTGCGAAAGGATCTCAGCAACAAACGGAGCAGGATCCGCCAACTCTGGACCAGGAACCTTCACGACAACATTCTTTTGGTCAGTGGCTATGGCAATCCGCTGCGCATCGGGGTTAAGGTTGTTGATTGTGACTGCAATCGTCACTGCTGTCTGAAAGGTGGCGACAGATTGCCGAAGAACAAGTGTCAACTCATTACCATCAATAAACTGTGCGCGAATGTCGCGTGCTACCTGTGCACCGTGGCGTACAACACCAACTGTCGGCACCTCATCATCTTCAACCGTTACCGGGCCCGAAGCGAATGCATACGTCGGCGAATCAGGTAATGGGCCGGTCATAGGCATCATCAACAGCCGTCCGCCCCGAAGACTCTTGGACGAACCCACCGCACTGACATGCACATCCAGATGATCTCCCTCGCGCACGCCGGAGGCGGGGACTAAAGCTTCCAGTGCTACCAGTGCCACATTTTTCGTGTTACGCAGTTCGGAACTGACTATCCCCTCATCGATAAAGTGGCGGACAACTCGCGCCAACGGATCAATTGCCGGCGAATACTTTCCGCCGTCACCGGTCCCCTTGAGACCGACAACCAGTCCCATACCCACCAGCTTATTGCCCTGAGAACCTTTGATTCGCACCAGATCACCAATCTGAACCGCCCGGACCGAACCGGCCGTGACCATGACAAGGCAGAGGGCAACGAAAGAAATTTTCAAAAATAGCGGTTTCATTTATTTTCCGCCAACAAAAAGGGGTGGCACTTAAAAATTGAATATTGCATCGAACAACTTTGACAAAGGCCCCTTCTTGGTGGCCCTATGCAGTTCGCCTTCGTGTTGTTTCACGATTAACAGATCGTAGAGTTCAGTAGACAACACCGTATTACTTGCAGTGATATCTTCCCGGCGACATGTTCCGGTCAGGACCATCGAGAACGCTTCGTTGTCTGTCTTGATACTCTTGCGGGCCTCCAAGACCAGTGTTCCATTTGGCTTGATGTCTATAATACGAGCGGTGATCCGCGCGATGAAAGTATTCTTCTGTTGATGTGCACCGTCGCCTTCAAAATCCTTATTAAATTCCAGTGCCACTTCTGGATTTTCATCCAACGTTGCCTGCCTAATCTTTAAATCCACGAAGTCCTGAAGACGCAGTCTTGGAATTGCTTCTATTTTCCCTTCCTGTTTAAAATCCTTCTGCGTCGTCAACGACGATCGGGAATTATTGGAGATCGACTCGCGAACAACAACTGTCACCAGATCGTGCAATGCATACTTTCGCGGCGCGGGAAGACCCACGGCAACGAAACTATTGCGAGCCACTTCCGGACTAAGCGGATATTTCAATTGCCGCCGATCGGAAGGTCCCGGCCTTGGTGCCTGGCTAGAATAGAGCGATGAACTCTGAGCCATACCGTAAGAGGAAAAGAACAGAACACCCAGCAGGGCAAGAACAACCATTCGTCCGCGATATACCATCAGCTAACCTCCTGCTTCAAGGCGTTCTTTATCACGGTGACTGGCCATGACGTCCCGTTCCGTGAATGGCGTGACGACCTGGCGAACACCGGACACACGGGCCGCAAAAGTTGTACGCACTCGGTCCTCACGTCTACGCCCCATTTCCCGAAAAGCACGCTCATTACAAATCTGGATAACCTGACCAAGCCGACCGTCCTCTTCGGCCCTTCCGATGGTCTTGAGAACTACGCCACCGGAAAAACAACGCACCGTGACCAGATCATCTCGACGCACAAGTAATGGATTCCGTACTTGGCCGGCAAGAACAATCGTGCCGGATCGAAGTGATGTATCAGAAATCTTTCCGAGAACCCCAGACAATTCAGTCACCGGTCGGTCACGATCCCGTTCGAGAAGTACCGGACGTATCGCCACATTGTCCCGTGAAAATGCTTCCCCGGATCGGATCTTTCGAATGGCAACCACCGCCAATGTTCGACGGGATACTAACGGACGGACGTTGATCGTCTTGACCACGCGGCTGTCTTTATATTGACGGATCATGACCGGGAGGCGGCCAAGTACCGATTCTCCAGACACTGAAAACTCACAGGTTCCTTCTTTGACTGGCAGGTCAAGCATCTTGGCATCCCGTGATGACAATTGAATGTAAAGCTCATCACCATTGATTCCGCTGTAGCGTTCCATCCAACGGAAAAGATGATCCCGCAAGGACATGGAGGAATCTGTATCCACCGAACGAATCGAGTTTGCAATTATCGGCGCGTTTCCTGATGCAACAACAACAGGTTGACGTTCGGGAATCCACTCTACGTGACATGCCGGGAATCCCCCAAGTGATACTGACGCAACATTGACACCCGCACCAAGCAACGTGTTTTGAATGTCCACCAATGATACATCCACAGATGTCGTATTTGATCCGAGTTTTGCCAGTACAAGCTTCCCCAGGTGCTGTACAGTTGGACCATCGATATCGGCAATGTCATCCAGGGTCACCTCCAATACGGCGACCGCTGCTTGGTCATAGAGACGGATGCTGTCTGCCGATGCGGGGGCAATCGCCAGATAGACCACAAGTCCGACCAAAGCAAGAACAACTTGATTGAGGTATCTATGCACGTTCATTATTTGTCCCAATTCATCTCATTAGAACCGTCGAAGGTTAGCAATCACCTGAAGTATCTCGTCAGCAGCCTGAATCGACTGGCTATTGAATTCAAAGTTACGTTGCGTGGTAATCAGCCGAACCAATTCACTAACCGGATTCACATTAGATGCTTCTAGAAAGCCTTGTTGAATACTGCCAAATGAGCCATCGTTTGGATTCCCAATAATTGGCGGACCGGATGCCGAAGTCTCCTCATACAGGTTGCCACCAATCGGCCGCAACCCGGTTGGGTTCGTAAAATTCGCCAGTTCAATCTGACCCACTTCTTGTTGATTGGGATCATCTTCAACCGTAATGAGCACGGTGCCGTCTGCAGAGATGGAAACATTGACTGCTTCCTCAGGAATATTGATTGGCGGCTCAATCCGAAGCCCAGCCGCATTGCCTAGAACCAGATCACCTTCACTGTTCTGGAAGAAATTGCCAGCTCGCGTGTAGGAAATTTGGTCGCCATTGGTCACCTGAAAGAACCCCTTGCCGCTGATGAGCATGCTTAATTCCCCGGTGTCGGGAACGGGGGACCCCTGGGTCAGATCAATTTGTGTATTACTCAACCGTGTGCCTAAACCAACAAACAATCCCGTCGGCCGTTGACCACCCGCTGCGTTTTCCACACCAGGCTGTTGCTTCTCCTGGTACAGCAAGTCTTCAAAATTACCATGCAGTGCCTTGTACCCGACGGTATTGGTATTGGCGATATTATTCGCAATGATGTCGATATTCTGCGAAGTTGCCTTTAATCCGGTTGCTGCCGAGTGTAATGCCACAATGGCCATGCTGAAATCCTTTATGCCAAAACACGTCCCAGTGTATTAACCGCCCGATCTAAAAGAAGATCGTGGTAACGAATCAGATTCGCATTGCTGGTTGCCGACTTAGATGCGTCGATCAAATCCATTAGTTCAGTAATGGGGTCTGTACCACTGGCCTCAATGAACCCGGACAAAACCGAGGGTTCATCATCCATTTGACGTAGATTCCGTGGTCCATTGATCTTGAATAAATTCTGCCCCTGCTTTGTTAATGCTTGCTCATCGACAACCTTCGATATCTGAACCTGGCCCACCACCACATCGCCCTGGCTAATTTGACCCGATCGATTAACTGCCAACGGACCGACAGGCAATTGAATCGGCTTGTCGGCCGGATCCAAAACCCGATGACCACCGGCAACTGTTACCAGGTAATTGTCTTCATTGCGTGTCAACCGACCATCCCGAGTTAGCATCACCTGATGCTTGCCGCTATTTGGATCCATTGCCGAAACTGCAAAAAAACTTGTTGGATTTTCGATCGCCAGATCAAGCGAATTGCCGGTTTTTTGCATGGTGCCCGTATCAAAATTAATACGCTGCGAACCGGCAAAGACACCGCCACCCAACCGGTCGAGCAGATCATGGCGTAAATCAAGCCCGAACGCCCCTTCTTGTGACTCAGGTGCACGTCGCAGAACTGAAGCAAAGTCGGGCTTAAAAGCCACTGTTTCACTGTTGGCCAGATTATTGGCGTAGACATCCTGACGGTACATGCTCGTCAAAACGCCCGATGCGGACAGATGTAGTCCGTAATTCACCGGTTCACCTCCGTGTGATCCAACGGGCCTGGATTCAGTGTTTTGTGGTCATTATTACCCTCAGACTCGTCCAGCAGATCGCTGGCCCCTGCAGCTTCGTATGAATTTGAAAACACGAATCGTCGCCCCAATGCAGCAAGATCATCCGATTGGTGACCATCCTGCAGATTCCGGACTTTTCGCATCTGGTGACCCTGTTCGGCGAGATGGGCCAAACGGACCAGTATCTGGCCAATATGGCGATCGCTGCCATGGCCAAATAGCTTCAACAAGCTCAAACTGTTTTTTCTTTCACGCATCATGAAGCCCGCCGTTACAAAACCGAATACGTACACCGCAGATACAATCCAACAAAACGGATCAACGCAACCACGATGCCAGCCAAAGTATTTCCAGGAAATTTCTCCCATCAAACGCTCTCGGGGAAATGTAACTTATTATTTATAAATAATTTACACGACAAACCTCTGCCATGGGACATCTTTCAGATCTGCACCGCGTCTGTCACTCACCCTGCCATGAAGCGCAACCCTTGCCGACAAAGCGCAGGAGATGCGCCCTGTCGGAAAGACGACCATGCCCTAGAAGTTTGGTTGCTGCCGGGAATGAAAACCGTCATGCCACATGTTCTAGTTCTTTGCATGGCACGGCATATCGAGATATGACGACTCAACTCACCCCCAGTAGCCCCAAGCGAACCATGCCTAACCACAATGCCGTGGATAATGCAAGCGTAACCATGAGTTGAAAGTCACATTGCCTCCATTCGCAATACCTTACAAAGCCACTACCCAACAGCACATCGATCCGATGTGCCGCCAGGCCAAATCAGCCCTGAATAGAGGTCTTGGAGAAAGTATCGCCTGCAAACTTCACATTGCGATAAAAATGGTACGGACTAATCTATAGAACAGCATGCAAGGGCATCGAATACGGGTTCTATGATTGCAAAAGTCCAGAACTATCAATGGTATCCAGAGACATTAGGAGAACCCTCCTTGCCTGAAGATCAACAAACCACTGCATACATTGAAGTACCCAAGATTGTCACCGATGATCAGATTCGTACTTACATTGATGATGGCTACCTCGTGGTGCCAAAACTTGTCACAAACGATGAACTAGATGTCCTTAAAGCTGATATCACCAAACTAGCCCGAGGAGAATATCCGGCGGACAACTTGCAAACACTGTCCGCACAAACGACCGACGAAGAAGTGGTCAAGCATGTGCTATGTATCCATAATCCACACGCTATCAGCCCGGTAATCCTTAAATATGCGATACATTCACATATCTGCGGCGTACTTTCGCAGATCACCGCTGCACATCTTGCCCATTGGGATGGCAGCGTTAAATTGATGCAATCGATATTTTTCGTAAAGCCGCCGGATTTCCAGGGTCAGGCCTGGCACCAGGATGAGGTTTACATTCCTACGCGTGACCGGTCGTTGATTGGCGCATGGATCGCCATAGATGATGCAAACATCGACAATGGCTGCCTGCGGGTGTTACCAAGTTCCCATCGTACCGGCTACCTTTATCCACAACGCCCCCATAATCGTCCCGATGAGTTCGATCTGGCTGACGAATCATTCGGCAAATTTGATGAATCGTCGGAAGTGCCGGTTGAAGTCAAAGCAGGCTCGGTCGTATTTTTCAACGGTCATCTGCTCCATCGATCATACAAGAACCGCAGCAAGGTCTATCGCCGCGCTCTGGTCAACCACTATATGAATGCCTGGTCCCAGTCACCGTGGCGGCCGCAGGAAGGTGTCAAGATCGCCAAGACGGACTTCAGAGCCATCACCCCCGTTGCCGGTGTCGATCCATATGCATGGCTCGGAACCGATGCAACTCCCCAGGAATGGATCCATATACGCCTGTGCCAGGCGAACGAGTCAACACTAAAACCCACTACGGATGCCTGATTTCTGCCACCCAGTTGATCGACCTATTCCATCAGGAAAAATACCGGTTAATATCCCCAGGTTACCTTTTTGATATCCACCTGCAGCCATTTAGTTTTTGAATAACAACTACAAGTATTATCAAATCAGGATCGACACCTGCATCATTAATAATATTGACATTATGGCAGGCTTATAGACATAACATCATCATGTTATATTCAACAAATGGTCTAAAACAGTTTTCCTATTGAGGATGATCGTTTTGCCGAAACATAAATAGATCGATATATTTCAAATTATGGTCTCTATCAATAGTGAATATTTTCTCTGCTGAGCAGTTCAATTTTATCACGAAGTGAGTAATACTACTGCCATAATATTCCAATCATTTGAAGATCGCCGGGCCATCGCATCAAGTTTAGTGGCCGTGCCTGAGATAATCTTCAGAACATACCCGAGGATCACATGTCAATTCCAAGCCGTTCCGTGCCGTTCCTTGCCCTTGGTGGAATTTTCGATCACGCAGATGTCCAAGCGGCACAGAAAATCAATCTCTCCGCGGCAGAGCCTAACGGCAATTTTTTCCCCCTACCCGAAGAACCGGAATTCCAGAAGGCTTTTGCTGCTCATGAAGGTGCACAACATGCGATTGCGGTGAACTCCTGCGGCACTGCTTTGGACGCCTGCATGATGGCGTTGGGCATCAAGGAAGGTGATGAGGTCATCACCACGCCACTTACTTTTGTGTGTTCGGCCACATGCGCGATAGCCCAAGGCGCAAAAGTGGTCTTTGCAGACATCGATCCACACACGCTCTGCCTCGATCCTGAAAGAGTCAGAGCCAAGATCACCGACAAGACCAAAGCCATTATCCCTGTTCACTTTGCCGGCCTGGCCTGTGATATTGATGGATTCGATGCCATCACACACGACACCGGCATACCCGTGATCTATGATGCTGCCCATGCCGTGGGCACGACTTTCAAGGGCCAGCCGGTAGGCGGAGCGGGCAAGGCAAGTTGCTACAGTTTCCAATCTAACAAAAACATCACCACGCTGGGTGAGGGTGGCGCAATCACAACCAACGATGCTAATTTCTCTGAAGTTGTACGGCAAAAGAAGACATTTGGATATGTGTATGGGGGCCCAAAACTACGCGTGGCCAGTGTAGGGTTCAACTACCGCATGACCAAACCTCAACTGGCGGTGGGGATCACACAAATCGCCAAGGCGCCGCGGATCATCCGCGAAAAGCTGGCGCGATTCAAAACACTCCATGATCAACTTTTAGATATTGATGGCCTTGCCCTACCTGCCGGCATTGAAGATGGGCACGGGGCTCACCTGTATATCGTACGGGTCACACAGGCAGACCGGGATGAGGTTGTTGCAACACTAAGAGACAAGTACCAGATTGGCTCCGCCTATCACTATCCAATTGTTTGGGCCTGGGAAGCATTCAATGAATTGGAACATGACTGCAATGACTGCAATCTCGCGGAAAAAGCGTCTAGCCAGGTGATTAGCTTACCTGTATTTGCCCAGTCCAGTGATGATGACCTGCAATACATTGCATATGCGCTGCGGAAAATACTTGCATCCATTTAGACGGAGTTGGTTCTCAAGCAATTCCACTGGATCACAATCATCGGAAAGGGACTGGGATCATGAAATGGTTATGTGTTGGAACCGGTGATATCGTGACCAAGCGTGCAGCAAATGCACTGGCCAGCGCTGATGGCTGCCAGCTTGTCGGTGTTTGTGGCGGCCGTGACCGCGCACAGATGATTGCCAATGAACACAACGCACCACAGGTGTTTTCTGATCTTGATGAGGCACTGACCAAGACTACGGCAGATGCCGTTTACATCGGCACACCGGTTGACCGCCATTGCACAGAAGCGATAGCTGCAATCAGGGCCGGCAAACATGTGCTGGTTGAAAAACCACTCGGATTGTCCGGTGACGATGCACAAATAATTTCTGACCAAGCAATGCAGGCGGAAGTTACCGCGGGTTGCGCCTACTACCGCAGAACATTTCCGCGGTACGAACACCTGAGAAAACTCATTATTGACGGCACGCTGGGACGTATTGTTTTCATACGGACAGCATACTGGGGTTGGTTTTCCCCATCACCTGACGACCCAAAGTGGTGGCGCGTTCAAAAGGCTCGAAGTGGTGGCGGACCGCTCATGGATATGGGCAGCCACATGTTTGATTTACTAATTGGCCTGTTCGGCCTGCCCACAAGCGTTTTCGCTCAATGTGAGACCTTGGCAAATGATTACGAAGTAGAGGATTCGGCCACCATTGCCATGATAATGGCCGATGGCATACAGGCCAGTGCGCAGTTCGGGTGGAACAGCAAAACATGGCGCCACGAACTCGAGGTCGTTGGTACCGAAGGTAAAGTGTTGTGGCTACCGGCCGATATGGGCAATGTGGTGGTCACCATTGGGCGAGATGTACAGGAGGTTGACCTGCCCAACTCCGACAATGTACACCAGCCACTCGTTGCCGATTTCACGGCTGCAGTCGCTGAAGGTCGCAGCCCGGTCTGTCCCGTTCACGAGGCGGTGAAAACCAACCGGCTGATCGACGCCATTTACCTCAGTGCGCAATCCGGGCGAGCCCAAGTCCCAAAAGGCATATGAAATTCACACCCAAGCCACCCAATGACTTTCGTGATTTCTTCAGCTTGTACTTTGAACGCTGCCACATGCAGTGTCCAAAGATCCTGGCCGTAGCCGGAAAATGGGTCTTCGAGGATCTTATCCCGGGTCTGAGTGACTTCGATACAAGGTTTATCCTTGCTGATACCGTTACAATTGATGAATGGCACCAATATTCAATACTTGTTGGCCAAGTGCATACAGAACTTGCAATTGAGTTTCCACATTGGGCACGTAACCTTGAACATCTTCCAGGACTGAATCTGGCCATGGGGGAGATCACCAGTCCCTTGCAATATTACCCGGAATTCAAGCAGTGGACGTTTTATGCCGGAGACTGCAAGGCCATACGGCACATTGAATCAACCCTCGAGGCCCGTAGTTGGTCACCACGTGATGAAATCTATCACCTGAAAAAAGTTGCTACATTCTTTGGCCCCTATATTCGCGGCATTGATCCACCGATCAATATGGGTCCATGGGAAAACAAGTACGCGCTCCACAGCCGCTACATGCACTACTTCACCCCTGCGATCCAGGCAATGGTGTCACTAAAGTCAAAACATACCGTACGTGGAAAATATGATGCACTACGACAAGCGCGTCGTCTATTTCCGAATCCCGAGACCATCGACCTAATCTTCAATACCCTCGATCAACATTACGAAGTGGAAGCGGACTATGGCGAGCCGCGTTTGACGGAGATTGAGCAGGATCTTGAAAGGTATCTCAGTGACGCATGGATGACGCTGGCCGATGACGTGACGCTGCTCCATGCAGAATCCGGCGACAGTCGCCAAGATATCGGCGCCAAGGTAAGCAGTGTACCTGTCGATCCGGCCGAAGCCTTCTTTGAAGGCGTCAAGTTCTCGCGTTTCATGAAGGGTCGATTGCTCTTTTATGCTAGCCAGATTGCGTGGTTTGATTCCATCTGGCTGATTCAAAATGAACTTGGGCGCATCGTGACCAACTTTCATGACAAGCCTCTTGAAACTTTCGGACAGCTGCGTTATGGCAAGGATCTCGAACCGCATCAGGTTCTCGATCGGATTCGTGGCAATATACTCACCAATGAAGACTGTGATGGCCTAGCTGAGTTTTCTCGACTGGCCAGTCTGCCCATTCCAAAAGGCCGAGAAAAGCAGCATGCCCAGGCCATTGCGGAAGTGTATGATCCCGTGTTGTCGAGCCTTGAGAAACTGAGTGCTGAAATGATCACAATTGATAGCAATAGGACAGACCAAACTTGATCATTGATGGTTACACCACCCCCGGCACGCAGCGCGAGACCATTCTAAGTGCCGCTGATCTGCTGCAACAGATGGACGACGTGGGGGTCGAACGCGCGGTCATTGCCCCCGAGGACCGCGAGATCGCAGTCGACCATGAGTCGGGAAACAACCGAATGATCAAGATGGCCCGGAACTCAGCCAACCGACTGATTGCGGCGTGCAGTGTCAGTCCGTGGCATACTGATGCACCAAAGAAGCTGGCGGCGGCAGCAGACCGTGGGGCGAAAATGCTGGTGCTCGCCCCCATGCTCCAGGGATTTATTCCTGCTGATGATCTGGTCCGACCGCTACTTGAGCAGGTGGGCGAGCTTGGTCTACCGGTGTATTTCCATACAGGCCCACATACCGGCGGCAGCCCGGCCCAGGTGGCCATCGTGGCCGAGCAACATCCAAAGGCACGATTCATCCTGGCCCACGGTGGTAGCACGGATCATGCGTGGGACATGCTGGCCGTACTCCGCCACCATGCATTGCCCAACTTGTGGTACGAACTGAGCCTAGTTCGGCCTTGGTCGGTACCCGGTTACCTGGAATTGGTCGGACCGAACCGACTGATCTTCGCCAGCAGTGCGCCACGAAATGATTTGGGGTTTGAACTTAAGCAGTTCGATCAGTACGTACCTGTCAAAGACTATCCACAAATCTATGGTGGCAACATTGCGGGCTTGCTTGAAGGATCGGCGACATGATTGTTGATTGCCACACCCACTGGGGAACCGAATGGCAGGAGCGCGATGGCCTTGAGCCGACGCGTTGGCTCAGGGAGTTTGACCGCCATGGTGTCACCCATGCGATCGTGCTTCCTCATCTTGGGCTGATTGATGCTGGAAATATCCCCTCCGATAATGATGCCGTAGCAACCGTATGTGCCAAGTCAAAGGGGCGCATGCTCCCGTTCTGTACGGTGAACATCTGGCAGCCTGAAACCGCCTTGAGCGAGCTGTCACGATGCCTGGAGCAGATGAACTTCCGGGGCATCAAGTTCCACCCTTGGTTGCAAGGCTGCTCGGTAAGTGATCCGGTGATGGATGAAGTGGCCGACGCTGCGGGGACGGCTGGGGTCCCTGTGTTTTTCCATGACGGCACGCCACCGTTTTCCCTTCCTTCACAGATGGCGCTGCTCGCCAAGCGACACCCCAAAACCCAGATTGTCTTGGGCCACACCGGTTTGTTCGAACACTGGCGTGAGTCGATCACGGCGATCCGGAGCACGCCGAATGTCTGGGGCTGCATGTGTAGCCCCCACCTCGCGGCACTTAAGGCTATTCTCCAAGGTGGCGATCTATCACGGCTGATCTGGGGTTCCGACCAAGGCTGGACCCTCAATGACTTGATCGACTATCGACTGCCACTGATGGACTGCTTGGACCTGACAGACCAGCAGCACCAAGCAATCTTTTCCGAGAACCCGAGGCGACTGCTGGGCATCTAAGGTTTTCCCGATGGTCGGAAAGATTCCACCCACTGTTCTCGGGTATTCTAGATACACTGGCGAATGGGACTCACGGATATTAGACCTAAAGCTGCGATGCGGAGTCTTCGACCATGTCAATAAATGCATGTCTAAATCTGACGAGAAAACTTATTAGATGCCATACACTGACATCCCTGCTGTTTGCGACGTGGCACTCTGACTGACTAGCAGGCGCAGGTTCATGATTTATCCGGGCAGGTGAATGCCCCACAGACAAATGACCATGGGAATTAATAGAAATTTCATTGACCAACTTCGTGCGATGGCGCTGCAACCAGGTGACAGCGTGCTAATCCACACTTCGTTTCGCGCGTTCAAGCCGGTGCTGAATCATCCTGAAGAAGTGATTGAATCCATTCTGGCCTGCATCGGTTCGCGCGGCAATCTAATGTTGCCCACGTTCAACTACTCTCAACCGCGACCTGAACCATATTACGACCGCAACATGACACCTTGCCAGACCGGTGCCGTACCGGAATGTGGCCGCCAGCGTGATGATGCTATTCGCAGCTTACATCCAACCCATTCGGTCGCTGTCATCGGACCGGACGCCGACGAGTTGACACGCGACCATCTGGACGGTCGAGCCTTCGGAGTGTCCAGCCCGGTCGATCGCTTAGCCCAACGCGGCGGACAAGTTCTTCTGCTTGGCGTAACTCACATCGCCAACTCTACAATTCACGTAGGCGAGGAGCACGCAAGGTTGCCGAAGAAACTTTCGGGCCCACCAAAACCCTGTGTCAAAACACGGATGCCTGACGGCAGGATAATCAATCACCAACTCGACACTTCCCCATCTTGCAGTTTAGGTTTCGATGCAATTGAAAAGCCACTTCGTCACCACGGATATGTTACAGACGGCGTATTTGAAAACTGCTCCATGCAATTGATGAAAGGCAAATCGGTCATCGACCAGGTCGTGCAATTACTCGCAGACGATATCGATGCACTTCGCTGTAACAGTCCAACATGCAAATGGTGCGCGTCGACCAAAAACCAAGATCATGCCGAGTACTGATCCGGCGCCCACGTGACCAAAGGTGATTTTTCAGGTAACTGGTAATCCCGATCACGCCGAAGTTGTTCGCCCTGTTGCCTTGGCTTGATAACCTCGGAGGCTTTGTAACCATCAATGATCCAATCATCCGGATCATCGGCAGACGGCTCAATCAGGCCCCACTGATCCTGAAACGCAATGGTGCGGCGTAAACCATCTTCAAGTGACGTGAACTGTTGAAACTGAAGAACACGTTGCAGTTTGGAAACATCGTAGGCATGATTGAACACCAGATTCTGCGATGCCCGCACACAAAGCATGGGGTCGAATCCTTCCAGGTACAAGGAAGGAATTTCAACGCACTGAACCGGGCACCCCAGGGCCGTACCATGGGCGGAAAAATACTGCCATAGCGGCACGGCGACCGGGCCTGCGCAATTGAAAGCCTGGCCAACTGCCTCGTCTGTGACCAGTGCACGTTCGACAATTGCAGCCTCGTCATCGATAAAGACCGGCTGAATGAGCCCCTCGCCCGTATCAGGCACGATTACCTGCTTGCCAGCGCGGATCCGACTGACATGGCGGTTCGAATAACCCCAGATACTGAACAAGCGACCATAGCCATAACTTACTGATGGCCGGATGATAATGACAGGAAAATCCTTACGCTGACACGCCGCGAGCATCACCTGCTCAACGTCTCGCTTGCCAACCGAGTATTCATTACTCGGCATTGGGAAAGCGCGTGTATCATCGACATAAGGATGGTTCTCCTCGGCCGGCACATGTAACAAGCGGCCGTAACAGGCAACGGAACTAATCACCAAGTACTTATCAGTGCGACCATTAAAAACGTCAACGGCCCGCTCGGCACCGGCAGCATCAAACGCCAGGGTGTCGACCACTGCATCGAAACGCTCCTGTGCAACAAGTTCTTCAAGCACACCCTGCTGATTGCGGTCACCGATGACTTCCCGGATGGGACCCTCAACCGGCAAGGGCGCATTGGTACGTCCACGGTGAAACAAGATGGGTTCATGACCGCAATCAACAAGCCGCTTGACCAACCTAGGACCCAAATAGCGTCGACCACCGAGGATGAGAATTTTCATGATCGTCCTGCGCACCTTGGCCGATTGTCAGGTGAAGACCTCAACAGGTTGGTTCATCCGGGCTGATTTTGCGGCGGCTAGGGATATTTCCAAGGCTGCAATGCCATCGCTTGAAGTTGCAATGTTTGGACCACCATCCAACACGTGATGAACAAATGCATCAATTTCTTCACGGAACCATAGGTCCTTCTGATTACCTTGACTGCGAACAATACCATTACCATCACTGACCGTTAACCACGGCGTGTTCAGATCTTGCTCGATCATCCCCTTGGTACCCATGACCGTCATTGAACTTTGACCGGCAGTCGGATGTCCGGCAGGAACATGCGAGTTGACCTCGATAGAACCCACAGCCCCACTTGCAAACCTCATTAAACAAAAGACCGCATCCTCTGATTGATAACCACCCTGACGAAGCTGTCCATCAAGCGATTCGGCGTAGACACGCACCACTTCGCTGCCGGTATACCACCGCATCAAGTCGATACCATGACAGCCTCGAAACACAAAAATTGACAACTCTGAATTCTTAATTCGATCCTGCTGGTGTGGCGTGCCATGAAAGCGGCAATCCACACTGACAACTTCCCCAATCTTACCCGATGCAATTACCTGTTTGGTCTCAGCACACCTCTGATCAAAACGAAAAAGATGCGCCACCATGAATTTAATGCCTCCATCCTCCACTGCCTGTTTCATTTCCAAAGCCTCATCCATGTTCATGGCCATCGGCTTCTCAAGCAGGATGTGCTTCCCTGCGGCCGCAGTCTTGAGTACCGCGTCAAGGTGGGCTGGCTCAATCGTGCAGATGCTAATTGCCTCAATATCATCGCGTGCCAACATTGCATCAAATGTGGCTTCTGCTGTACAACCAAACTCATCAGCAAGAGACTGGGCAGCACAAGAAACAATATCGCAACAGGCAACCAACTCCGCACGCGCATGATAACCGTAAGCGCGTGCATGCCGCCTACCCATGTTACCACTGCCGACAATGCCCACACGTAGGGTCTTCATTATTCTTTTAATCCGCCATATCTGGAAAGTCAGTCCGTTTATCAAGGTACGGGAAGATCGCCGGCGAACTGTGTTCATACATGTAATGGCGGACATGTATATCAGGCTCCGGTTCCCTTAGCCTGCAACCTTCGATTTGTCCCGTAAGTTTCCTGACATTCCGCGTATGAATCTGATAAACCCATTTCTCGGTACTTATGCCACGCAGGTGCTTTTCCAACTGGAACTCATCCTCAAAATAAACTTGCCCCTCTCCCAGGATCTGGGCCGGGGCATCAACTGTATTGAAGGGGATTGACACCAGGCCGGCTAAAGGTTTTCGTTCTTTGCCATCTATATCATAACGCATCGCATTTTCATCTGTCACAACAAGAAGCCCGCCCT
>Ga0310124_10000779_pt1 | contig 22456 bp, 14 predicted proteins | sample CB11b_AW_Bot5_MG_FD_203507 | JGI IMG/M metagenome (GOLD analysis project Ga0310124, IMG submission 203507) | Marine microbial communities from Western Arctic Ocean, Canada - CB11b_AW_Bot5 | ecosystem: Environmental > Aquatic > Marine > Oceanic | place: Canada: Western Arctic Ocean | collected... | reverse complement strand
CGGAACGTGATTCTGATAGAGACCAGCCCCGATGAAACTCGGCCGGCTGGTCAAGGGGATATTCTTGGAGAGCAACCTCTGTGCATCCGCCCATATCTCCTCCTCCGACTGCGGCCCGGGAAGGTCGAGGGGCTCTGTTCTGCGCACAGACTCAGGGATGTCCAAGAACAGGTCGTCAATCGTGGCCAGCCCGATGGCATCGAGCAGTTCCTGCTCTCTACCCAGATTGGGAAGTTGGTCAACCACCAGACGCACCCCGGGCGACTCTGTCGCCGCCGGGGGCGTGTCCAGTCGAGGTCATGAAGGTTGCAGCGCCAGCCTTGACGTCACAAAGGTGATCCCAGCAGGTACAGTTTCCAACCTGCCTGTGCCACCGCATCCACATCGAGCACCCTGCGGCCGTCATAGAGCAACGGGTGACGGGCCACTTCTGCCAGAGCCGCCCAGTCGAGGGCGCACACCTCGTCATGAGCGGTGACAACGACTGCCATGTCAAAGCCCGCCGAATCGAACGGCGAGGTGAGCGGGGTCACGATATCCGTAGGCAGTTCACTCGGGTCCACGTACGGATCCCACACCTCGACTGACATGCCCGAGGTGCGCAGCGCTTGGGCGAGCGGTTCTGCTGGTGTCTCGCGAGCGTCGGCGATGCCGGGTTTGTATGACCAGCCCAACAGCAGAATGCGGGCGTCATGCTGCACCACTCCATGAGCGGCGATGATCGATCGGATGTCCGACGCCACGTTCCCTGGCATCGACCTGTTCACCGCGCGGGCCGCAGAGATCAACTCGGCCGGCGTGCCCGATTCAGCGGCTCGCTGGATGAGGTAGTACGGGTCGACCGGGATGCAGTGCCCGCCCACGCCTATACCGGGATGGTAACGGTGGAAATTCCATTTCGTGGCCGCCGCTGAGAGCACGTCCTCGACATCTATGCCCATGCTCGGGAAGATGCGTGCCAGTTCGTTCACCAGCGCGATGTTCAGGTCCCGTTGCACGTTTTCTACAACCTTGGCCGCTTCCGCCACCTCGATGGCGCCGACATAGGTCACCCCGCCGCTCGTCAATGTGTTGTAGAGTTCAGCGAGTCCCTCGCCCACATCCTCATTGGTCGCCCCCACCACACGGGGGACCTGGCGCACACCGTGCTCCGGATCACCGGGAACGAAGCGCTCCGGGCAATACGCCAATTCAACGTCCACTCCTTCCTCGAGTTTCAGTTCAGCGAGCAGTCCACCCCACAACTCACGGGTGACTCCGGGATAGACCGTCGATTCAAGCACCACGACCGTACGAGCGCCCTTGGACAGGCTGGCGAACACCGACGCACCCGCATCGCGCACGAAACTCAAGTCAGGGGTGAGATCGATGTTCACCGGGGTGGGGACGGTGACGAGTACCACGTCACAATCAGTAATCATGTCCGGATAGGATGTCGATACCCTCCAGTCATCGCTCTGTGCCGCTGGAATCAGATCATCGTGCTGTGGGTCGTCGCCCGGATTCTCACCTGCTTCGAGGCGAGCAACTACCTGTTCGTTCACGTCCACAGCGCGCACGCGGAAGCCGGCGTCGTGGAACCCGAGGGCGGTCGGCAGCCCGACATAGCCCAAGCCGATTACGCCGATGGTCAGATTGCGTGAGGCCACGCATGCGGAGAAGTCAGAACCCCACCCCATCAACCGGAGCGCTGCGCGACCTGCCCTTCAATGCTGTCCTGCTCGTGGTGGGACTTCCAAGGGAACGACTACACCGACAATATCATCAAGGGATTGAGCGTTATTGGGTATAGAGGGACACTCTGTGCGGGTAGCAATCACTGGTGACGACGGCTTCATCGCCCAGCACATCCAAGCAGCTCTCGGAGATGATGCTGAGATCATCCCGTGGGATATCATCGATGACGAAATGATGCTCGGTGCGAAACTCGCCGCCTGTCAGGCACTCATACACCTCAACGGGCACCCTCCGAACCTCGACATGAAGCGAGACGACAACGACGTTCTGGAATTGATGCGCAAAGGTGCCAAGAAGGTCCTCGATGCGGTGGGCAAGCATCAGGGAATGCATCTGGTGCTCATCGGTTCACTGCGGGTCCATCCGCAAACGGGCCCAGATGACCCCTACTACTCCAGCGAGACTAGGCTCGCTCCACGCGACGTGACCGCGGAAGGTCAACTGTGGGCCGAGGAGAGAGCGCTCGATCACGCCACCGACACGCATCCAGTCTCAGTCCTGAGAGTGGCCAACGTGCAGGGAATTCCCCTCGGCGACGGGGAGGGGCATGGCATCATCCACCGCTTCTGCTACGAGGCCAACTTCGGTTTCTTCATCGTCCCTGGAGACGGTACACAGGTGAAGGACATCATCCACGTGAAAGATCTGGCGAACGTGGTGCTCGGCATCGTCAGCAACCCGCCACCCACGAGGGAGGCGATTGCCGTCGGCAGGGGTGAGCCGGTCGCCATGGACAAGTTGGTGGAAGCGATCTCAGAGAATACCGGGGGGGCACCGAACTACTCTGGATCCAACACCGATGAGGTATGGGGGGTCGTCGACGCCGTTGAGTTAGAGCAGCGTCTCGGTTACAAGGCGCAGATATCACTCGAGGACATCGTAGGCGAAGCGCTGCAACACGCATCCTCTTGAGCGCGCTAGCGCGCTGAGTTTCAATTCAATTGGCGCGCACGAAGGAGCCGTCCGCCTGCATCGCCCACTGGCTGCCATCCGGTGCGTTGTACCAGGTGCCGCCAGAAGCGTCGGTGACGTAGTCCCCGCCCAGAGGGAGGCCCGAATAGTCTGCCACGTGCTGTGGTTGTGCAACTGCCGCGGGAGCGGCAGGCTGGACAGTGTCCATCTGCTGCTGCTGCTGGGCGGCGTGCTGAATCTCGTCTGTGACCCAATCGTCTGCTGTAGCGCCACCCTTACGGCCGCGTCGAATCAGCATGACCGACATCGCCACGATGATCAGCAACAGGACAGCGAGGGAGATTCCCCCGATGAGTCCGTATTCCTGCAGCATGGCGTCCATGTCGCCGTCCGCAAGTCGCTGCTCGTGCGAGCAGCCTGAGTCATCCAGCTGCTCGTCACTCGTCGGTGTGTCGGCGCAGTTGTCGAGTGCGTTGAACACTCCGTCGCCGTCGTCATCGATCTGCCACTGCGAACATCCGCTGGCATCGACCTCGCGTCCGGTCTCGGTGTCGGGACAGTCGTCGTAGCCGTTCACCACACCGTCACTGTCGGCATCCTCCTCCTCCCAGGCGCAGCCGAATCGTTGTTCAGCGAGCAGCACCCACTGAGCGGGCGTGTCCTGACACTGGTCCGGGCGAATTCCGCTCGGGTTGTCGCCCCAGGTGTCACCATCACGGTCGGACCACTGGGTCGACTCGTCGGGGAACACGTCGAGGTCGTCGGTGACCCCGTCGCCGTCAGTGTCGTCGGTGCAACCGTCCATGTTGTTGTCGTATCCGGAGAGAGCGGCTTCATTCACGCACGCGTCATTGGCGTCGTAGACGCCGTCGCCATCCGTATCGAGTTGAGTCAGCATGCCACAACCGTCGGCGTTGGTAGTCTCACCGAGCGGGGTCTCAGCGCAGAGGTCGGGGCCAGAATTGCAGATGCCCGGGCTTGAGCCGTCATTATCGCAGATGCCGTCATTGTCATCGTCCGGGTCCTCACTCTCGTCGCGGCAACCGTCTCCGTCCCAGTCGGTCACGGTCCAGCCGACCTCGCCGAGCGCGCAGTCATCCTCGTTGTCGAACTTCGGGTCGTTGTCGTCGTTCAGGTCTTCGTCGACGTCGCGACAGCCATCGCCGTCGTGGTCCGTGGATGGGTCTGATGTCCACATCGCCATCTGGAAGCAATCGTCCACATCGTCCTCGACACCATCACCGTCGTCGTCGGTGTCCTCGTCGAGGTCTCGGCAGCCGTCGCGGTCACGATCCGTGCTGTCGGTGGAGATCCAATTCATCATGCCCGGGCTGCACTGGTCGAGAGTGTTTCCGAACGCGTCGACATCCCATACCTCATCGTTGTCGTCGTCCACATCCTCATCAGAGTCGCGGCAGCCGTCACCATCAGCGTCGAGCGTGAAGTCGCTCGTCCATCCCAGTTGGCCTCTGGCGCAGCGATCGAGCTGGTCGTTGTTGCCATCGACATCGTCGATTCCATCGTTATCGTCATCGGTGTCTTCGGCGTGGTCGTCCTCACAGCCGTCGCTGTCGTGGTCGCGTGCTGTGTTGTGAGTGTAGTCTCCAGGGCCCACACGTATGCCCCAGTTGGCTGAACCTCGCGGGCAGTCGTCGCCTGAGCCGTCGTCGATGCCGTCGTTGTCGTCATCGTCGTCCTCCTCGTTGTCGTGGCAGCCGTCCATGTCGTTGTCATTGGCGACTCCCGCTGTCCAGTTGAGTTTGTACGCCGTCCCGCTGCAGCCGTCATCGACATCGCCGACTCCGTCGTTGTCGTCATCGTCGTCCTCGTCGATGTCGCGACAGCCGTCCATGTCGATGTCATCCGCCCAGATGCTCGAATCCCAGTTGATCGCCGGGCCGTCGCAGTCGTCGTCGACGTTGAGCATTCCATCGCCATCGATGTCGTCATCACAGGCGTCTCCTCCTCCGACACCTGGCACCGCATCTCCGTCGATGTCAAGTTGGTTGGCGTTGGCGGTCATCGGGCAATTGTCTGTCGAATCCGGGACCCCGTCTCCGTCCGCATCCCCTACGAGATTCCAGACGAACGTGCCTCCATACGTACTCGATTCACTGATGCTGTTCGATCCGCCATCAGTGGAACTGCACGAAGCGGACGGATTGTTGTAACAGTACCGTCCAGCCACGACGACCTCTCCGGACGATGTGACACCCACACCGCGAGCTTCGTCCATCTGTGAGCCACCCATGACGGCAGCGTTGGTCCAGTTGCCGCCACTGTCGATTGCGGCGAAGAAGGCGTCATTGTAACCGTTGGTGCTGACCGAAGTAAGCCCGAACGAGACCGATGTGGTTCCGGTATCATACTGCTGGCACAGTGAATCCACGAGCGCCACCTCGCCACCGATCACAGCGTTTCCAGACGAATCAGCGGCGACAGCCTTCACGATCGTATAGGTCGGGCCGGATGCGCCGGCGGTCGTCACCCATTGCCAGGTCCCGTAATCGTCGATGTTGGCCACATAGCCGTCAGCACAGTCGCTGGTAGAGGTCTTCTGGAACGAGCCCCAGTTCCCGGTGCCGCTGAAGTATCCAGCGACGTAGCTGCTGCCGCTGCCGTGGGCGATTGCAAAGCCGGAGAGGCCACCGTTACCGCTTCCCGCGGTCTTCGTCCAGTCCCATGAACCAGTGGATGTGAGTCGAGAGATGAAGACATCCATCGAGCCTGTGGCGGCAACCTGCGTCGAGCCGAACTGCGCACCGGTCGTGCCGCCTTGGAACATCCCAATCACGAACACGTTGTCACTGGAGTCAAGCGAGACATCGTTGGCGAAGTCGCTTCCTTGACCACCGCCGACCGTAGCCCACGCCCAACTTCCTGAAGCGGAAATCTTGGCGACGAAGGCGTCGATGCCGCCTGCGGTGGATATGCTGTTGGAACCGAAGTTGGAACTGTCGTTGGTTTGGCCGACTACAATGGCGTCACCGGTGGATGTTGCTGCAATACCGACAGCAATCTCATCATCGCCGGCTCCTCCAGCACTGGTCGCCCATTGCCAAGCACCACTGGAACTGATCTTTGCCACGAATATGTCGGCACCGCCAGAAGTCGACAAGGTGCTGGAACCGAAGGCGATGGCATCCTGGAAATACCCAGTGACGAATGCATTCCCATTGGAATCTACGGAGACATCGAATGAAGAAGACCAACCACTACCGGGAATTGAAGCGGCTGACGCCCACTGCCAGTTGCCCTGGGAATCCAACTTGGCTACGAATGGCACCTGATCCGTGCCTGAGTTCAAGTTGACCGAACCGAAGGTGGTGTCACCCAACAGCATCCCTGAGACGTATATCGTACCACCAGGTCCGACATCCATACCTTCAGCCCAAGCGATGTCATATTGACCACTGGAACCAGACGTTTTTCCAGCCTGGGACAACCAAGATGTCTGAGCTCCGCGCGCTCCCGCGAAGGAGGGGGTGTCATCTTCGTCCAGCAGCACCGGCTCAGCAGGGCTGGAATAGGGGACTGCGGCGACCGCCCAGGAGGCGGTCAGCATACAGGCAATCATAGTCAGGATGAGTCCGCAGGAAAGCGAACTGCGGCCAACATCGACAGTGCTCATGGTCCGTGACTGACAAACCAACGCTATTGAATCCTCGCCCGGATGGTCCGCAGGGACCATTTGGGGGTCTGCAAGTGCATGCGAGTTGTCATCACCCGTCGAAAAGAGACCAATCATCCATCTCAGGCGTCTTGTACCACCACGCTCCGAGTTCGTCCTCCCACCAACTTGTGCCGTGTTCGTCGGTCGTGACATCATCATCCACGACAGCGTCTTCCACCTGCAGGTCATCTGAATCGCTGTCGAGTTCGCCTGCTGTAGTTTGCACTGCAACAGAGGGGGATTCGGAGTCGGCGCCTTCTGCCCTCCGTCGCGTGATGACCACCGCGGCTGTGATGCCCCCTGCGACTAGGAGCAAGAGAACGATGAGAGCGATCATCATCCCGGACAGGGCGCCATCGCCGCCACGGCCGAGGAACAACTGGGCATCTGAACATCCGTCCTGCTGCACCGAGTCTCCCGATTCGGTCCAGGGACATAGATCAGCGGAGTCGGTGACGCCATCGCCATCCTTGTCCCGCTGTGAGGCGCCGCACCCATCGATGACGTCTTGCAACTCCTCGGTGGGTGTGTCGGGGCAGGTGTCATCAGCATTCATCACGCCGTCCTTGTCATCATCCAACTCACCGTCCCAGCACCCGAAGATGTCCACCTCTCCGATGTGTTCTGGGGGAGTGTTCCTGCAGCGAGGCAGTTCGTCTCCGTCCTGCACTCCATCGCCGTCGGTGTCCCTCTCTGCATCGGTGCAACCGTCTGGTCCGACGACCACTGCGTTCGGAGAGTCGAGGCAGTCGTCGACATCGTCGGTGATTCCGTCGCGGTCGAGGTCGTCAGTACAGCCGTCCAGATCGAGGTCCATGCCTTCGACCGCGGCCGTCTCAGGACAATTGTCGTAGAGATTCTGCACGCCGTCGCCGTCGTCGTCAGCTTGGCTCGGGCTGCAGCCGTAGCCGTCAATCAGACCGATCTCATTCAGCGGTGTCCCAGGGCAGCGGTCGACGACGTTGCCCTCTGAATCGAACTCCCACAGGCCGTCACCGTCGTCGTCCCAATCTTCGAGTTCGTCGTGGCAGCCGTCCCGGTCTCCATCGAGGTCGGGCGTCGAGAACCATCCGGTCACCCCCTGCGGACAGTCATCCTCGTCGTCGTAGAGTCCGTCGCCGTCGTCGTCGTCGTCCTCGCCGAGCCCGCCGTTCTCCGAGCCGCTGTCCTTGCAGCCGTCACCATCGTTGTCTGTCACTGAGTTGGATATCCACCAGAGCACGCCTCGAGGGCAGTCGTCATCCACATCTGGGACACCGTCGTTGTCATCGTCGAAGTCCTCGTCGGTATCCCGGCAGCCGTCGTTGTCAAGGTCGAGGGCGCCACTCGAGTTCCAGTTGACCGCCCCAGAGAGGCAGTCGTCCCAGGTGTCAGTAATCTGGTCGCCGTCATCATCGAAGTCCTCATCCATATCGCGACAGCCGTCGCCATCCATGTCGTTGGTTTGAGTGCTGTCCCAGCCGAGTTCCCCCGTGGCGCAGTTGTCATCTTCATCGTGCACGCCATCGTTGTCGTCATCGAGATCCTCGCCGGCGTCACGGCAGCCGTCGCTGTCGTGGTCGGTGCCCACAGTGGAGGTCCAGTTTCGGCTGCTGGGGGCGAAAGCACAGTCGTCATCGACATCATCCACGCCGTCGCCGTCGTCGTCGTCGTCCTCGAAGGTGTCGTGGCAGCCATCGCGATCGTAGTCGTTGGCGTCGTTGGCAGTCCAGTTTCGGTGCGTGTTCGGCCCGAAGCAGTCATCGGACGAATCGAGCACGCCGTCGTCGTCATCATCCATGTCCTCGTCGGAGTCACGGCAGCCGTCACCATCAGCGTCGAGAGCCCAGTCGGTGGCATCCCAGTTGATCACCCCAGCAGGACAGTCATCATCCACGTTCAGCCGACCGTCGCCGTCAATGTCGTCATCACAGACATCCCCGATCTGGTCACTGTCCATATCGTCCTGATTGTAGTTGGGCACGAGCGGACAGTTGTCCTGCAGATCGGTACGGTTGTCGAGATCGCTGTCGGTTGAAAGCCCCCAGACGAAACCGCTGCCGTTGAAGAAGGAATCAGAGTAGTAGTACGTACCATCGACGCGGATCGCGCATCCGCTCGCCTGAGCGATCTGGTTCATGCAGAACTGACCCGTGACCAGAAGCTTCCCATTGCTGGAGAACATGGCGTCCGTCCCGCTGTCGAACAGCGGTCCGCCGGCACTCATCGCCCACATCCACTGGCCACTGGGAGAGACTCCCGCCACGAATACACCGTACGGTGCATTGATGACGGTGTGTGCGCCGAAGGTGGCGTTCGCAATCGCCGGGTCATCGATGTCGAACCAGCCGGTGATGACCACACCCCCGAGTGGGTTGATGCCCATTCCACGTGCGATCTGGGTGTGTCCAGTGCTGTTAATCAGCCAGTTCCAACTACCGTTGTACTGAAGTTGTCCCACGAACGCGTTCCATCCGGGGCTTCCTGTGCTGTTGGCCCAGTGAGCGACTCCGTCGATTTGGATGAGACCTGACATGGCTCCGCAGATGTAGATGCTCCCATCACCGTATGTGATGTCCAAGGGGATGATCGCCCCGTAGGTGGTGACTGCCGCGTTCGCCCACTGCCATATGCCGTTGATGTCCATCTCCCCCACCCAAGCTGCGGTGTCCCCAGGGCTGGCCAATGTCGTCGAACCGAACACAGGTGCCCCGTGGTAGTAGCCGGTGGCGAAGATACGATCATTGCCGTCGATGACGATAGCCGTGCCGTTCTCGTCATAGTTCCCCATGCCGAACGAGACCCACTCGTATTCCCCACTGCTGCGGTTCACCTTGGAAATGAACGCGTCCTCATTCTTCTGGTGATTGTAACTGGAGTTGTTGAAGTAGGCATGATCTCGGAACGCGCCCACGACGTACGCATCTCCATTCGAGTCAACCGCCACTCCGTTCATCGAGTCATCATTGCTAGAGCCCCCGAAGGTGGAACTCCACTTCCAATCGCCCGAGCTGTCGAGTTTGGCGATGAATCCGTCCTTGCTCATGCCGTCTGAGAACTGGATGTCGAGACCGAACTCGATCGCATTCCAGAAGACGCCGACGAGGAATATCTCACCGAAGGAGGATACGGTCACGTCCAATCCGAATGCGCCTGCATCTGTTGCGCCCATGGGAATGGTGGTCTGAGAGAGCCATTGCCAGGTGCCGTAAGGTGTTATTTCGGCAACGAAGGCGTTGTGGCTGTCCTGGTCGATGGCCGTCAGCGAATCGAATTGCACATCTCCACGCAATGAGCCCGCGACGACGACGTTTCCTGACGGAAGTAGCGCCAGCGAGTTGATGGCGACGTTGTTCTCGTCGCCCTCGCCGTTCGACGAACCGCTGGTCGGGACTCCGGTGGCCACGAAGTCGGTGGTGCTCGCCCGGCCGGTGACCCTATTGATCGCTAGTTGCTGAGCGAGGGTGAGCACGACATCCTCGTTGAACAGCGATGAAGTGTCCTCCTGTACCTCGACCTCAGGCTGGAACGCCCCGAACAGAGAGGATAGCAGCATGATGAGGATGAGCGCCGCGGCGGTCGTGTTGGAACGCGATGCGCTTGCACTCATGTAGCGTCCCTCGTGGGACCGATTCTTGAAAGTCGTGGTGCGTTGGTCTTGTGCGAAATTCCCTGTTGCTCACTATGATGACTACAGAAACGGGGCACGGACCACGACTGCTCGCACCTGCTTGCGCGGGTTCGGCGCGATGAGAACTTCATCGCCTTCAGTGACTCCAGAGATGTATCCCATTCCGATGCCCACCCGATCTAGACTCGGTGACGGCCCTCCCGATGTGATGGTGCCGATCTGCTCCCCCTGTGCATCTAGCACTTGCGCACCCGGGCGTGGGAAAGGCCCCTTCTCGAGTTGACGTACACCCCACCAGCGCGCACCCTCGCCCTGTTCAGACGCGGCGGCCGATGCCACCACCCTCTGCTTTCCGAGGAATTCATGCTCGAGATGCAGACCGAATGGGACGTTGGTTTCCCAACTGTCACGCGCCAGTAGACTCGGGTCGACCGCGTGCTCATCAGAATCTGAGAGCGGCGGCCAGAGGAAGTCCTGCCCTGAGAGCAGGAATCCCTTCTCCAATCGCAGGGTGTCGCGCGCGCCTAGTCCAACGGGACAGATGCCGTATACTGCACCGCCTTCGAGCAACGCCCGCCACAGGCTCGGTGCCGACTCGTTCGCGACCATGATCTCGAAGCCGCGCTCACCGGTGTAGCCAGTCCCCTGTATCCAGCCGCCGATGCCCAGACAATTCTCCCGAATCGGCTGCCCGCGGAAGTGGCGCACGACGTTCTCAACACCTAGGACAGCGCTGACTATGGCGGGTGAGGTCGGACCTTGGAGGGCAAGGATGGAGGTTTGCTGTGACAGATCCTCCAGAGTGAGTGAACCATCAGTGGGAAGGTGTTGGCCGAAGTGAGCGGCCATGGTGGAGATCATGCTGGCGTTAGGGACGCCGAGAATGGCGACCTCAGAGGAAGATTCCCAGTCTGTGCAACCCGTGTCGAGGATATTCTGGCGGCTGGCAATCGAGAAGATCATGTCGTCGATGATGAACCCGTCCCCATCGAGGAAGTGGGTGTATGCACAGCGACCCGGTTTCAGGTGTCTCACTCTCTGCGTAGCAAGCCCCTCTAACCACTCGAGCACACCCTCACCTGAGAAGCGAAAGAACCCCATGTGCGAGACATCGAACAGACCTGCGGCAGCGCGGGTCGCCAAATGCTCCTCTGTGATGCTGCTGTACCAAATCGGCAGCTCGAACCCGTGGAAATCGACAAGGTTGGCTCCGGCGGCTGCATGCTCATCGTAGAGCGCTGTGCGCACGAGTCCTCCACCGCCCATGCGCGGCCGACCGCCGAGTGGCGCTTGAGCATGGCGGATTGTTCTCTTCGCGGTTCCTGCTCACCTTCGATGTGAGTGTTCTGTCGTGCGCCGGCGAGCGATAGGCTAAGAGCAGAAGGCGGTTGAGAGTGGACTGTGACAGTCAAGTTCCGCGAAGGAGCCACACCCGGCGTCGTGCCGATGCTCTCCATCGGGCCGCAGCACGACCGGCCGCAGAAGGAGGGTGTGAAGTTGCAGGTGATCGACGAGTTGTGCGTCGGCTGCAATTACTGTCTGATGTCGTGTCAGGATGATGCGCTCATCGTTGAGGGAATCTGCGAGGTCCTGCTCGACAAATGCACGGACTGTCTCCGCTGCCTGCTCTGGTGTCCCACGGGCGCGCTCGTCTACGAGTGAGGTGTGCTCCATGGGTGACAAGCCGAAGGCGCTGATTGTCGGCTCCGGCATAGGTGGACTGGCGACCGCTGCCAGATTAGCGCAGGAGGGCAGGCTCGATGTCGAAGTGGTCGAACGGATGTCCTTCCCGGGTGGCCGGTTCACCCAGCACGACCACGATGGATTCGCGGTTCCGACAGGTGCCGTGCACATGATTCCGCACGGACGCAAGGGACCGATGGCGAAGCTGCTGTTCAACAAGCCTTCCAAAGGTGGATTGGACCTCAAGCGGCACGGATTCGAGTTCCTGCCGACCGGCCGCTACGCAGGCTGGGTCAAGAATGGCAAGCACCGCGCGGCCAACGGTCCGATTGGCGTGATGCGCTGGTTCACCATGAAGGACAAACTGAATCTTCCTCGTCTGCTGTCCACCCGTGCACGCAAGCCGTGGACCGGAGCAGAGGGCGAAGAGGAGCCGGACGGCGACGAGTGGATGCGGCGCTATTTCAGCGACGACATGGTCGATTTTCTCGATGCGTTCGCCAACTTCGCCATCTCTTTGCGCTTCTCCCAGATGCCCGCCTCGACGGTTGTGCGCATGTTGCAGAACTGTTTCTGGCTCGACCGGCCATCGATCCCCAAGGGTGGCTGCAAGGGTGCGATCGTGGCCCTGCGCAAGGATCTCAGGGAGAACGGAGCCAAAGTCAGGATGTCCCAGGAGGTGGCGGAGATCCTCCCCGGTGATGCTGAGGAGACGACCAAGAACCACCGCTTCGCGGTGAGTCTGCGCCGCCGTGGACGACAGGACCCTGACTGGATCGGCGCCGATGCGATCGTGTTCAACGGCGGCCACCCGAACCTCATCAAGGCGCTCTCCGACGATTTCACAGTCGACAAGTCAGTGCTCCAGCAGATCGAGCAGACACAGGCTGTCGGCGGCATCGGGTTCGTGTTCGCGCTCGACGATGACATTCCGCACCGCGACAGCGGCGTGACCATGCTCACCGAGACCGAGCGCATCGGCGGATACGTGCTGCCAACCTTCTCAGAACCCGCGCTCGCGCCCGAAGGCAAGCACATGATGATCACACACCAATACGTGCCCTCATCCGACATACAGTCGGAGATCGCCAAGGGTCGCGAGGAACTCTACGAGAAGATTCCCTGGCTGGCGGACCACGGCGAGGAATTGTGCGTGCACGCTTACCACAGGAACTGGCCTTGCAACCGCTCACCTCAGGGGGCGGAACTGCCGGCGGACATCGGGGTCGACGGGATTCGGCTCGTGGGTGACGGCATCAAGGGGCACGGCTGGATGATGGTGGAAGGTATCGCTGCCAATGTTCCCCACGTCGTTGACGACATCCACTCGATGACCGCTGACAACGCCTGAACCACGCAAGCCGGGCGAGCTCGCGCGGGCGGAACGCGCGAAGGGTTGCGCGCGCAATCATCAAGACACGGATGCGGTAGGCTCGCGTCGATGACCCACCCTGAGAACGAGCCCATCCTCGATTATGGACCCGGAAGTCCAGAGAGAGAGGCTCTACAGAAGGAACTGTCACGACAGTCCTCAGAAGTCGTCGAGATTCCATGCATCATCAATGGCGAGGAGGTGTTCACCGGTGACACCACCACCCAGGTGATGCCCCACGACCACGGACATGTGCTCGCCACCGTCCACCTCGCTGGAGAGGCGGAGATCAGAGCAGCGTGTGAGGCGGCCGTCGCTGCTCAGGAATCATGGATCGCAATGGGTTTGGAAGCCCGCTCGGAGATTTTCTTGCGCGCCGCCGACCTGCTCGCCGGTGACTGGCGAATGCGCGTGAATGCCGCGACCATGCTCAACCAAAGCAAGACCGCCTACCAAGCGGAGATCGACGCGGCGTGCGAACTGATTGACTTCTGGCGCTTCAACGTGCATTATGCCTCTGAGTTCCACGACCAGCTGCAGCCGCTGGTCAGTCCAGAAGGATTCGTCAACACTACCGAGATTCGCCCGCTCGAGGGCTTCGTGCTCGCCATCACCCCGTTCAACTTCACCTCCATCGCCGGGAACCTGCCCACCGCGCCCGCCCTGATGGGAGGGACTGCCGTGTGGAAGCCGAGCCGCAACTCATACCACTCGAACTACGTGTTGATGCAACTGCTGATGGAGGCGGGAATGCCGCCCGGTGTTGTCAACTTCGTCCCCGGAAACCCGCGCATGATCGTCGACACCTGCCTCGAGAACCAAGACTTCGCCGGCGTCCACTTCACTGGTTCCACCCGCGTCTTCCAAGGGTTGTGGGGCAAGATCGCCGAATCCCTCCCGCGACTGCGCTCCTACCCGCGCATCGTTGGTGAGACCGGAGGCAAGGACTTCGTCGTCGCCCATCCTGATTGTGACCGGCGAGGTCTGTTGATAGCGCTGTTGCGCGGCTCGTTCGAATATCAGGGCCAGAAGTGTTCGGCGGCCAGCCGCGCCTACATCCCCGAGAGCGTGTGGGAGGGCATCAAGGGAGAATTCGTGGAGGAGATTCAAAAGATCACCATGGGCGATCCGAGAGACTTCACGAACTTCGTGACCGCGGTCATCGACCAGAAGGCGTTCGACAAGATCAGCGGCTACATCCGTGCGGCAGAGGAGGACCCTCTGTGCGACGTCATCGTCGGTGGAGGATGCGACGACAGCAAGGGCTGGTTCATCGAGCCAACCGTGATTCAGACCTCCGACCCCATGGCACCCTCGATGGTCGAGGAGATCTTCGGGCCGGTACTGACAGTCTATGTCTACGAGGACCACGACTTCGAGGACGTTCTGCAACTGTGTGACGAGTCATCCCCCTACGCGCTGACCGGATCGATCTTCGCCAACAACGAGGCGGACATCCAGATTGCCTACAACGCGCTGCGCTTCACGGCGGGCAACTTCTACATCAACGACAAGCCGACCGGCGCCGCTGTGGCGCAGCAGCCCTTCGGTGGTGCGCGAGCCAGCGGGACCAACGACAAGGCCGGCGGACCGTTGAACATGCTCAGGTGGATCATCCCGCGCAGCGTGAAGCGAACCTTGGAGCCCTCGCATGACTGGGGATATCCCTTCATGGATGAGTGAACATGGACACGAACGTAGCATACCTGTTGATGCTCGGCACGCTCGCTGGCTTCGGATACATCGGATGGCGGGCGGCGACGGAGAAGGAACTCGACAGCGACGCCTATCTCTCCGCCCGCGGGACGCAGAACTGGCTGCGCATCGGACTCAGCCTGTTCGCCTCTGGCGTGGGAATCTGGCTGCTGTTCTCCCCTGCTGAGGTCGGCTATTATGGCGGCTTCTGGGATGTCCTGGGCTACGCCCTGTCGGCCGCCACACCCTTCCTGCTGCTCGCCTACGTCGGACCGAAGATTCGGAGAAAACTGCCCGACGGCGTCACGCTCGCCGACTTCGTGCGAATGAGGATCGGGAGGCGGATGCAGGTCTACGTCGGCATCATCTCAGTGCTCTACATGTTCACCTTCCTGTTCGCTGAGTTCCTGGCCATCGGGAAGGCTATGGAACTGCTCGCCGGGATGAAACCGCTCTATCCGATTCTGCTGGTCGCCGCAGTCACCGCATCCTACACCGCCTATGGGGGACTTCCCGCGTCCCTGCGGACCGACCGCGTGCAGGGTTGGTTGATGCTGTGGCTGCTGGTGGCTCTGCTGCTGATCCTGTTCGGAGCGGACATCGGCACCATGCTGGAGCAGGCGAAGGCGCACACTCCGGAGGACCTGGAATGGAATTGGGCGCACGGCAGCATTTCGGACATGAACAAGGCGTCATTCCTGTCGGGTCTGGCCCTGATCGTGGCGATTACATCGGCGGAGATGTTCTCGCAAGGGAATTGGCAGCGTGCATACGCGTCCGAGGACGAAGATGCGCTCAAGAAAGGCGCTTGCTTCGCCGCTGTTCTGGTTCTCCCGTTGATGTTCATCATGGGATTCCTCGGAACGGTGGTCGCCGGCCAGGGCGCAGTGGAGGACCCTTCCATGGCATTCTTCCTGCTCATCGAAGATGCAGGCGTGTTCATCATCGCGCTGTTCATCATTCTGGGGATCGCGCTGGTGTGTTCGAGCACTGACACCCTGCAGAACGCCGTGGTCGCATCGATCAGCCGCGACCTGTCCGACGGCAAGATGGACCTGAAGACCGCACGATTGGTGTCGCTCGGACTGATTCCAATCGCCGTCTACCTCGCTACCGAGCCGACCATCCTCGGGCTCAAACTCGATGGCCTCGGCATCTTCGAGATCTTCCTGTTCGCCGACCTGCTGGCAACCGCCACCGTGCTGCCGGTGCTGCTCACACTGAGCGACAGAATCGACGGACGCGCATCCCTCGCCGGCGCCATCTGCGGACTGCTGTCCGTGGTCCTCTACGGCGTGGTGACTGCCGACCTCTCTGCCGGCATCCATTACCTCATCTCGCCAACGAACGAAATCGGACTGGCGAACCTCGGTGTGTTCCTGAGCGCGCTCATCGGTTCGGGACTCGTGACCATGATTGGAAGCAGCGTTCTGCACGAAATCGACTCTCGAGAAGCGTGAGATGTTGATTCACTGCGCCGACACTATCAATATGCAACAGGATGTAATACAGACTACGGTGGAACCTTGCCAGTAGTTGATCCTACAGATGCCGCAGCCTATCTACGCGCTATACGCTTGGTCATCGGTGGCTACGGAGTCCACCGCCGCGAACAACGCCGCGAAGCGGATGTAGCGGTGCGCGAAGAGGTGGCCCGAGCATCCGGTCGCGTGCGCAACCACCTGAACAACGTGCACGACTCAGCCTATCGATCGGGCGATACCGAACTCGCACTGGAGTGCGCCCTCGCACTGGAGGAGGTCGATGCACTGCGGAGCGACGTCGAACTGGCAGCGACTGGGGCGGACCACCCCTTCTTCTCGCGCCAGAAAGGCGTCTCCAAGCGCACCATCAACAATCTGATCAAGCACGATCACAACACGCTCGAGATGGTGCGCAAGGCTGTCAACGCCAGCAACGACATGGAAAAAGTGCATGCGGAGGCGAACGGTGGTGCAACCGTGGAGGCGGTGCGCAAGTGCCAGCAACTGGTGTCCAGCTGCCGTGGCCATTTCAGTGAGCGCAATGGTGTGCTCAGAGGAATTTGAGGTGAGATGATGACGAAATATCGCTGGAGAGACCGACCTGACATACTGGCCCGACTGATTGACACTGGAGGCATCCAGACCTGGGTGAGCAAAGACATCGTGCTCAAGCCGAACGAAGCGGTGACCATCATCGCCGACGGCAAGATCCACGATACTCTCTCAGAAACCGTGCTCAAGAACTTCGCCGGTGGCTGGGGAAGATGGGTGGGAGCACGCATGGGTTTGGGCTCCACCGACCACAAACTGCTGTTCACGATGACCGGGCCGTTCGACCTGCTGTTCCTCATCGACGGACAACTTCGCGATGGTTCGCACGCGCGCGGCATGGCCGTACTGCGACTCCAGTTCAACCGCGAGGATTGCGCCAAACTGCTGAACATCTTCGCCAATGGACCGCCCTTGCTCGATCGTGGCTTCTTCGTACGGCTCTACGAGCGAGAACTTGAGGAACGAGTCGTGCGTCCACTGCTGGCGCAGTTCGATGACGGTATGGCGCTGCGCAGCCGGGAATTCCAGGACGGCTTCGAGATGGCCTGTCGCGCTGAGATGCGCTCTTCGCTCGGCCTTGCAGGGCTGACCCTGCTCAAGGCATACTGCACGGTCAATGAGACCGATGTCGAGCAACTCGCCTCCTACCGGCACCAAGTGCAGGTCGTAGGTGCCGCCGAGCAGGTCGACGCTGATGCGGCGCTGGACAAACTCGAGCGAGCGCGGGCGGCGACTTTGGCGCGCATCGAGATGGAGTCTGACATAGCCAGTGCGAAGGCACGCGGCGAGGTGGCGGCAGAACTCGAACACGAACTGAAGAACCTCAGGAAGCACGAGGCTTCATTGCACGCTGAACGTGAGCACGCGCAGGGCATGGCCGACATCCGCGTGGGTGAGAAGGACGCGAATTTGCAGTCTGCGATGGCAGCGTTCGAGGTCGTTCAGCAGAAGAAGCAGGAGCGGATAAGGTTGCAAGCGGAACTCAACACGGAACGTCAATCTCAGACTGACGACTTGCAGAAGGAGATGCTGGAGATGGCCGCAGAGCATTCAGCGCTCACACCCGATGTGATGCTCGAATTCCTCAAGCAGCAGACCAAGCAGAAGGAAGCCGACAAGTGACAGAACAGCCCAACTTCGGCATACGCGCCATTCATGGGGTGAAGGTTCCCCCCCCGCTCTCAGGGTGAGTGTGTGAGCCGGGCAGGTGAACTGTGGAAGCGGATGCAGCATCCGTGGCCAATCTGGCGACACGTCTGGGGCAACCGCGAGGCGCTCGGAGGGAACCTGTTCCTGCTCAAGGTGATCAGCGCTGGTTTCGTGGTGATCTCCCTCCTTTATTTCCTCCCGAACCATCTGGCCAACCAGCCAGATGACGCATGGTGGAATCCTGAGACTTCCCTCGACCGCGCCATCCCAGTGATGCCTTGGTCGATCGTCCCCTACATCTCACTCTACATGTTCTACATCGGGACGCTGGTATGCACACCGCGCAACGACCGCGGACGGCTGGAACTGCTCCTTGGACTTCAGGGGATGATTCTGATGGCTACGATCGGCGTCTTCTTCTTCGTCGCCTTCCCAACCGAGGTGTCCATTCGCTCACAGTTAGCACCTGAACTGCTGGCAGGTGAGGGGTGGCCGGGTAAGCTGTACGGTGGATTGCACACCTTGGACGCCCCGTACAACGCTTGGCCAAGCCTGCACGTGGCTCAGTCGCTCTATCTGGCGCTGGCGATGACCATGTGGCTCAAGCGTGAGCACGCTGAAGCGCGCTGGCTGCTGCCGGTGCTGGTGTTCCTGTGGGTGGATTGGGGAGCACTGTCTCTGAGCATCCTGACCACCAAGCAGCACTACGTGTGGGACCTGGTCACCGGGGCCGCTCTCGGGCTGGCGTTCTGGTATTGGCACACCAAGCCGCTCATTGACCAATATGATGACTGGGATGAATCCCGATTCTTCAATCCCTTCAACGACGGCTGATTATCCGAGAACGATTGGCAGGAAGGCGTTGGCGGCCATCTCGCAGGCGTTGGCGACATCGTCGAGGCGCTGCAGCACGCGGTACATGTGCATCGCCGCCAGCGGGTCGTCATCTCCTTCACTGAACACGAATGCCGCTGATTCTCTCTCGACGACGTCCGCCTCGTGCTCAAGGAGGTTCACCTCCCTGATCAGCTTGTGTAGAGTATTCTTCTCTCGGCGAGCGAACCCGGACAAGCTGACGTTCTTCAGTTGCTCGACAGCGTCCTCGTAGCGGCGCGCAGTGGTAGCCACCGCCTCAGCCATCCGCGTCAGGTTGGCACGCGCCTCCGGTTCGTCGAACAGCGGTCTGAAGGAGAGTTGCTCGGCGACGTTCTGGGCGTAGTCGGCGATGCGATCCTGACGGGCGACCATGTGCAGGAATGTCTCCCTGCCGATGGCCATGCGCACTCCCGAACCGACCTCGTTGCGCAACTGCGACTTGAGCCCGTCAGCCTCGAGTTCAGCGGCGACCGTCGCCGTGATGTGCTCGGTCGGGTCGTCACCGGCGGAGGCGGCGCGTACAGCATCAAGCATGCAATCTACTGTGCGCTCAACCGCCTGCGCGTGCTGGTGGAACAACTCGAAGGGCGTGGCCGCGAACGTGCGCGCAGCCGGCTCGGAGACCACCCCTGTCGGCGTCTCCGAGACGACCAGTGTGCGCCGGACGACCTCGGGAGCCACCGGCTGGACCATCACATAGCCGGTGATCGCGAGAGCCAGCGCGCTGACGACCATCACGTTGGTCTCATTGCCGGCGAACAGTACGAAGAATATGACCGCGCCCACCGCGGCGATTGGGAGGCTGGCCACCCAGGAGGCGGCGATCTTGCCGAACACGCGGAAGTCGACCGCCGAGGCACCGCCAGCGAGCCCGACCCCGACGACCGCGCCCACGAGCGTGTGCGTGGTGGAGATGGGGATGGCCAAGAAGGGCATCGAGAACACGAGCACCGTCGTGGCAGCCCCGAACTCGGCGGCGAATCCACGTGAGGGGGTGATGTGCGTGATCTTCTTGCCGATCGTGTCCATCACCTTGTAACCCCAGGTGGCGACACCGATTGTGATGCCCGCACCCCCCAGAAGCAGCAGGCCGAGTGGCACCTCGACACTGTCACCGGACAGGACCCCATCCGGCGAGGTGGAAATGTCATAGATGGCAGCCATCGGACCGATGGCGTTAGCGACGTCGTTGGCACCGTGGGCGAAGGCGACGTAGCAGGCGGTGATCACCTGCAGCCAGATGAACACCCGTTCGACTCCGGCATAGCCCTCCTCCTTGAACTCGTAGTTGCGCAGAACCTTCCACAGCACCACGCTGGCGAGCACACCGATGGCGAGGGCGACGAGCAGGCTGTTGATCGGAATCCATGCTCCGTCGGAAAGCGGGTTGAAGGTCGTCCCGGCATCCGCCGGCAGCCAGTCATATTTGTCCTCAATCCAGCCGTTGTCCTGAGCCTTCGCGAAGAATCCCTTCAGAGCTTTGAACTGCAGTGCAAGACCAAGAACGAAGAATGTCGGCAGCGCCAGAATGGGAGCCATCCGCTTGGTCTGCTGCAATGGGTCGTCGTGGTTCAGGATCACCCGTTTGATCACCGAGAACGTCCCGTACGCGAGCAAGCCGCCGATTAACGGCGAGACCACCCAGCTGATGACGATCCCGCTCACCTTGTCCCAATTCACCGAATCCGCCTGGATCCACATCCCCATGCCAATGACACCACCGACGATGACGTGGGTGGTCGAAATCGGAAGACCGTACTTCGTGGCGATGGTGAGCAGGATCGCGGCGGACAGCAGCGCGGCCATGAATCCGTACATCAGCTGTTGGCTGAGTTCGTAGGAGAGTTCGTCGGTGCCGAAATCGAGCACGCCCTTGCGAATCGTGTCGGTCACATGACTGCCGAACAACACGGCTCCGCCGAACTCGAACACGGCGGCGACGATGATCGCCCGCTTGAGAGTGAGCGCGCCGCTGCCGACGCTCGTTCCCATGGCATTGGCTACGTCGTTAGCACCGATGTTCCACGCCATGTAGGCTGCGATGAGCAGGGCTACGACGAGGACAACGCTCAGCGTCACTCCAAACATTCAACCTGAGCGACCGGTCATCGGTTTATCAGCCAATCGTGGGATGTTATTCGGCAGCAGAATCGGAATAACGTTCAAGAATGACGGACATTCACCCATCGTGCTGGAAGTGATGAACGATGGATGAGCAAGATGAAGAAAATCGCGGAGAACTCGAGCATTGGCTCGACAAGCACAATCACAAGATGGAATTACTGCGAACGGTCACCTCGACACTCGCGGCATTGACAGGCATATTCGTCTTCCTGAAGGTGTTCGACTTCATCTGAGATGTCACAACGCAGTGGCAACCAACTCAGGGTTTGTGAGGAATATCGTCAGCCCGATACCGGCGAACATCATCATCCACGAACCGACCATCTTGATCATTCCAGTCGATCTACGCAGGAAATCAATCATGACCTGACGTCCCAGACTCACCATGCTGGTGACGAACACCATCAGGATGAGCAGACCGAGCATCAACGCCCCCAGACCGACCGGTACCGAGTCACCACCCAGAGTGGAGAGATAGATCACGAATGGAATCACAGCCGCTGCCGTGCAATCGATGCTTGCGGCGGCGTAGCCGATTCCATACAGATACATGTTGCGCCGCGGAGTGAAGGTCTCATCCGCCTCGGTCGTGGAATAACGGTCTACGAACCGCTGAACGAACCCCGTCAGATGAGCGGTACCTCCAGTGAGCATGAAGAACCCGAGAACCAGCAGCAGGATGGCGACACCCAATGCGATGTAGGTGATGATTCCAGAGCGGGCGAACGCCTCACCCATGGCAGCCGCGATTCCCCCGATGATCAGGAAGAAGGTCCACATCCCGATTCCCGAGAGAAGCCCGATGACCACTGCACTCGGCATCTTTCCTTTCAGTTTACCAGCGGCGATCAATTCCTCCTCGCGCGCTCCAAGCGACAGATAGTACGAGATGAAACCAGGGAGAACCGGGAAAGCGCATGGAGAGAAGTAAACCAACACAGAGAGCATCATTCCGAGGAAGAATATCCCCTTCCAATCGGTCCCGATATCGCGCAGGCCCAGACGCAACTCCTCGGCCTCACCGTCCAATGCGGCAATCACCGCGGCATCGAAGTCCCCCCAATCCCCAATTCCGGTGGAACGAGTGGCGACGATGTATCCCTCATGGTCCAGCACGTAGACGATTGGGATGGAGAACGCGTTGTACTCGTCGCGAACGTCCGCACGCTCATCCGTGGAGGCGTTGATGATGGCAGCTGTCGTGCTGCCCATTCCGGTTGCATAGTAGGGAACATGGTAGGTCCCTCCGCTGGTGTTCAGGTACGCGAGGTCCTCGGAGTACCACGATCCCACTGCGATGATGGTCAGGTTGTATGTCGAATCACGATTTGACCAGCCGTCCATCTCCTCCTCGAGATGCGCTTGCACCGTGTGGCAGTTGGTGCAATCATGGGCCATGAAATCGATGATGACTATCTCGCCGCGATGCTCTGACAGACGGAACCAGCCTGTCTCGTTGACCACCGGTCCTTCGATGTCGGTCCGGTTCAGGGTGGGAATCAGGAAATCGGTGGCTTGCTCGGCCTCACCGCCGGTGCTTAGCAGGGACGCTGAGAGGCCGAAGACGGTGAGGCCAGTGTAAGCGATGA
>Ga0310124_10000776_pt1 | contig 22507 bp, 22 predicted proteins | sample CB11b_AW_Bot5_MG_FD_203507 | JGI IMG/M metagenome (GOLD analysis project Ga0310124, IMG submission 203507) | Marine microbial communities from Western Arctic Ocean, Canada - CB11b_AW_Bot5 | ecosystem: Environmental > Aquatic > Marine > Oceanic | place: Canada: Western Arctic Ocean | collected... | reverse complement strand
AACTCTGACTTTACGTCATTCCGAGGAGCCTAAGCGACATCAGGAATCTCTTTACTTAATCAAACATTCTAATTTTTTGACTTACCCGCAGCACTTCTTATATTTCTTTCCGCTACCACAGATACATGGGTCATTGCGGCCGATTTTAAAACTTTCAACCGTTTGGTTTAGACGCGGGTCAATTTCTGGCTCTGATCGTTTTTCTTGTTCATCTTCTTGTTCAGGGAAGGTGCCATCAATGTAATACCAAATACCGTCTTCACGAACAAAGCGCGAACGTTCTTGCATACAGAACTGATCAGCTCCGTCGTTGAAGTAAGCTTTAAACTCAACAAAGCCTTCGTTCTCATGTGAACCTGCGGCTGTACCGATGACCTCTAAACCCGCCCAATCACTATCTATGGATTCGGCAATACCTTCTCTCTGCGCTTCTGCATTACAAGTCGGGTGGTAAGTAGCAACCACATAATCAACCAAACCAAGTACATGTGCAGAATAACGAGAGCGCATTAATTGCTCGGGTGTTTCAACTGCACTGTGGTTAAGGTGTGCTGATTCGCAACATTGTTGGTAAGTATTTTTGCTACCGCATGGGCATAAAGACATAGTCAGATCCTGTAAAAATGGCCTCTATTAAGAGGCCATATATGAATGCGTTGGAGTTTACCAAGAAACGATCGTTCACCAAAGCTTAGTTTCTATTGAAGCAGCAATGTGAAGTGAATTATTTCAACGAAGGTGATAACAGCTCTTGAGCCCAAGTAGTGGCTTCATCATAAGCTTGACCGAGTTCCGCTTCACTTAGCTTGAGAAGTTTACGGATGCGCGTTGCTTCGTCCCAGCGAGCTTGTTCATAGGCAATGACCATTGCCATAATGGCGCCTAAGACACCTTTTCGTTGAATCAGAGCTTGCTTGATCTCTTCATCGATTGGTACTGAGTCCAAGACTTGCTGTAACGGTTGGTCAAAGAGTGAATCAAGTAGAGAGAACATACCGGTTAAAAAGGCTTGTCCGGGTTCTACCTTTACATTCATCTTTTCTACTAAGAGTTCACACTGACGAGCGCGCAGTACCGCTAAACCATAGAGTGAATCGGGTTTATCTTCTTTCGCAGAGGCAATTGCTACTAGTGAAACGAACTTACGCAGTTTTTGCTCGCCAAGGAAAATAAGCGCTTGGCGAAATGAACGAATGGTCGTTGCTGAGCCACCTGCGGAGTTTACATACGCAAGTACTTTATAAGAAAGCGTCACATCTAACGTAATTAAACGTTCTACTTCGCCAAAGTCGATAGGGTCGTGCGCAATCTCTTTTAACAGCTGAACAATCGTCAAGAACGCGGGGTTGAGAGCGCGAGTTTGAATCATTTCCGGCTTGCTGAAGAAATAACCTTGGAAGTAGGTGAAGCCTGCTCGATTTGCTTCTTGATACTCATCGTAAGTCTCGACCTTTTCTGCGAGGAACTTAATATCCAACCCTTTGAGAGAGTTCATGAACATCGAAGCTTTCGCGATTGAGATCAAACGGATATCAAACTTGATAATTGAAACGTACGGTAAAAAGCGCTTCCATGCTTTGCTTGGTACAAAGTCGTCTAACGCGATGGTGTAACCCGCATCATAGATAGCTTTTATCGCTTCAAGTAGTTCGTCTGTTGGTTCGCAGTCTTCAAGAACCTCAACAACGAGGCTTTCTTTGGGGAACAGAGTCGGGACTAAGTTGATTAGGCTTGCATAAGGGAAGTTCACGAACCCCAATTTATCACCCAACGTATTATAGTGAGTTGATAAAAAGTGATCGGAAAGCAAACGGCTAGTAGCGAGCTCCGGCTCTACTTCAGGGAAAGTGTTCTTAGGACCATCCCTGAATAGCAACTCGTAACCTATGGTTTTCTTGTCTGTATCGAGTATTGGTTGACGCGCTACGTATGAATATTTCAACTTGGTACTGTGTTCTGTTTATTTCTGGTAGAGAGATAATAGCTAATTCAGTAGAAATTACCATACACTTTCTATGAAAGTCTGACCGATAATAATAATCAAAGTGAAAGTTTAATAGTGATGTTAAAAGCGGTTGCTAAACTCTCGATTCTGTAGTTCAAAACTTTGCGGAGTGAACACCAGCACTGAACCTTGCGTATACCAATCACCCAATACGATACGAGTTTTAGTGCAATTATTAGCATTGAAGGTGTGAATGTTAGGGCGATGAGTATGGCCGTGGATCATAAGATCGACGCTGTTTCGTTCCATCACATCTTCCACTTCTTGTTGTGTCACATCCATGATGTCGAGAGATTTGGTCTGCTTGTCATCTTTGATATCAGATTGAACCTTCGAGACAATTTTCTTCTTGATGAAAAATGGAATTCTGTTGAAGACCCATTGCAGCCATGGTTGATGCACTTTTTCACGGAAGGCGAGATATTTTACATCTTCGGTACACAGGGTATCACCATGCAACACCACCGCTTTTTGTCCGTAGATATCGATCGTTGATACTTCATCTAGAAGTTGCACGCCCGTTTGCTTGGCAAATTTTTTACCAACTAAAAAGTCGCGGTTACCTTGTGTGAAGTAGCAAGGTACGCCCGTTTTCACTAAGTCGATAAACGCTTGGCGGATAGAAGTCGCGAACTCACTCTTATCGTCGTCACCAATCCAGAATTCGAAAAGGTCGCCTAACACGTAAAGTGCATCCGCTTCTACGGCTTCTTTCTTCATAAAGGTTAAGAAGCAGTCAGTGATATCTTGTCGTGACGGAGTAAGGTGCAGGTCTGATATAAAATATGTTTTCATAGGTCTAAAAAAAGGGAGCGATTCGCTCCCTATATCCTGATTTTATCGGCTCATCAATTATTAATACTAACCGAAAGCAAGTGATTAAGCTTCGATTGTAGTACCAGTGATGATCACTTCTTCTAGAGGTACATCTTGGTGCATACCCATAGAACCAGTGCTAACACCTTTGATCTTGTTTACGATGTCCATGCCTTCAACAACTTCTGCGAATACACAGTAGCCCCAACCGTCTAGGCTTTCGCTACGGAAGTTTAGGAAAGAGTTGTCGTTAACGTTGATGAAGAACTGAGAGCTCGCTGAATGCGGTTCCATAGTACGAGCCATTGCTAGCGTACCAACTTTGTTCGCTAGGCCGTTGTTTGCTTCGTTCTTGATAGTTGCACGAGTTGTTTTTTCTTTAAGGCCAGAAGTCATGCCGCCGCCTTGAACCATGAAACCATCGATAACACGGTGGAATAGCGTGTTGTCGTAAAAACCGTCACGGCAATACTGTAGGAAGTTTGCGCTTGTTTCTGGTGCTTTTTCTTCGTTAAGTTGAACTTTGATGTCACCAAAATTTGTGTGAAGGATGATCATGATTGTTACCTTACTGTCTTTTTAATATGAAGTTCGAATTCTAGCGCATGTTGGCGGACTTTCAAATCACCAAATCATTAACTTAACTTGGTTGTTTGAGGTAATTACTGCTTTGGGGGATTACCTAATAACGCATGAATTGATATACTTGACCTCTTATTTTGATTAATACACAAATATAGATAGAGATCATGCTGAAAATTTATAACACACTCACAAGACAGAAAGAGGAATTCAAACCAATTACAGCTGGCAAAGTCGGCATGTATGTCTGTGGGGTAACCATATACGATCTCTGTCACATTGGTCATGGCCGCACGTTTGTTTCTTTCGATGTAGTAACTCGTTACCTTCGTTACCTTGGTTACGATTTGAACTTCGTTCGTAACATCACTGATATCGATGATAAAATCATCAAGCGCGCTAATGAAAACGGTGAGTCTTGTGATTCTCTGACTGAGCGCCTGATCGGGGAAATGCACGCGGACTTCGATGCATTGAACATGAAGCGCCCTGATGTTGAGCCTCGTGCGACTGAATTCATCACTGAAATCGTTGAGCTTGTTGAAAAGTTAATTGAGCGTGGTTTTGCTTATGTTGCAAGCAATGGCGACGTGATGTTCGAAGTTAAGAAATTTGACGAATACGGTAAGCTTTCAAAGCAAGACCTTGATCAGCTTCAAGCGGGTGCTCGTGTTGATGTTGATTCTGCAAAACGCAGCCCGTTAGATTTTGTTCTTTGGAAGATGTCTAAGCCAGGTGAACCTACGTGGGAATCACCATGGGGTCCAGGTCGTCCGGGTTGGCACATCGAGTGTTCAGCGATGAACTCTTCTATTCTTGGCAATCACTTCGATATCCACGGTGGCGGTTCAGATCTACAGTTCCCGCACCACGAGAACGAAATCGCACAATCTTGCTGCGCACACGGCACCCAGTATGTGAATACTTGGATGCACAGTGGCATGGTGATGGTAGACAGAGAAAAAATGTCTAAGTCACTGGGTAACTTCTTCACTATCCGTGACGTACTTCAGCATTACGATGCAGAAACAGTACGTTACTTCCTAATGTCTGGTCACTACCGTAGCCAACTGAACTACAGTGAAGATAACCTAACCCAAGCTCGTGCATCACTTGAGCGTCTCTACACATCACTTCGTGGCCTCGACGTTACAGCAGCTCCGGCTGGTGGTGAAGAGTACGTGACTCGTTTCTCTACGGCGATGAACGATGATTTCAACACTCCAGAAGCTTATTCAGTACTGTTTGAAATGGCTCGTGAAATCAACCGCATCAAAACTGAAAGCGTCGAAAAAGCAAGTGCACTAGGTGCATTGATGCGTGAACTGGCAGACATCATCGGTATTCTTCATCAAGATCCAGAGGCTTTCTTGCAAGGTGATGCGGCAGGCAACGATGACGAAGTGGCTGAAATCGAAGCGTTGATCAAACTGCGTAACGACTCTCGTGCTTCGAAAGATTGGGCGAATGCTGACCTTGCACGTGACAAGCTAAACGAGTTGGGTATTGTTCTGGAAGATGGTCCAGAAGGTACGACTTGGCGTCGTAAGTAAATATTATAAAAAGGGCTGATTTTCAGCCCTTTTTTCTAGCAAAAATTCTCTAATATCACCTTTTTATCTTCAACTTTTAATTAACAGGAATATTTCTGTGGCTCAGATGTATTTTTATTACTCGGCAATGAATGCGGGTAAATCAACAACGCTTCTTCAGTCTTCATTCAATTACCAAGAGCGTGGTATGACGCCAGTGATCTTTACGGCTGCATTGGATGATCGTTATGGTATCGGTAAAGTTAGCTCTCGAATTGGTTTGCAATCTGAAGCTCAACTTTTTAAAAATGACACCAATATGTTTGACGCAATCCAAAAACTCAATGAAGAAGAAAAGCGTCATTGTGTTTTGATTGATGAGTGTCAGTTCTTGTCGAAAGAGCAGGTGTACCAGTTAACAGAAGTGGTCGATAAACTGCATATCCCTGTACTTTGCTACGGTTTACGTACCGATTTCTTGGGTGAACTGTTTGAAGGTAGCCGTTACTTATTATCTTGGGCAGATAAACTGGTTGAGCTTAAAACCATTTGTCACTGTGGCCGTAAAGCTAATATGGTAATCCGTACCGACGAGCACGGTGTGGCGATTGCTGAAGGTGACCAAGTGGCTATTGGCGGTAATGATCAGTATGTTTCTGCTTGCCGTCTGCACTATAAAGAAGCGTTAGGTAAATAAGTCGATCTCATAGTACAGCTTGCCAAAACGAAAAACGGTGACCAAGTGTCACCGTTTTTGTTTATTGAGCCTGTGTTTTTACTTTATTCCAAATCGCGCCTTTGCTTTATTCGAAGTGAAGCTTTTGATTTATTCGAAGCCGAGCTGCTTCAATGCTTGATAGGCATGATCAACGTCATCGGGGATTGGCATCTCAATTTGAAAGCCTTGGGCTGGGTAGAATTTGATTCGTTCATAATCAGCAATTAATGCGCCCAACACCATGTCTAACGGCAACTCTTCGTTAAAGTAATCATCCCAATTTTGCCATTGTGAAGTCACGGTTATTTCTACACTCTCTTCAGGCCATTGTTTACTAAACGTGGCGTAGGTACGTTTCTCCATAAAGGGCTTCTGTACTAAGGTCAGTCTTTTCGGTGACAGCCCACGCTCAATAAGCAATTTGTGGGTGAATCGTACATTCTCCCCAGTATTGGTTGCGTGTTTCTCAATGATAATGTCAGAGTCTGGCACGCCAGCATCTCGTGCAATAGCCGCGAATGTTTCGGCTTCTGAACGCTCAAAGCTCCCTTCTGTAAAGCGCCCCACACCGCCAGAAAATACGATATAAGGCGCCACACCTTGGTGATAGAGCTCGGCAGCGTATTCAGCGACACGGGTATCATTACTGCACAGCACAAAGATGCAATCTGAAGGCGTAACCTTGTGGCCCATAGACATGAAGTTCCAAAGGGTGTCGATCGAACGATGTAGCTTAATCCTTGAGTTATTTGCAGATTGCTTAGCTATGTATTGATTAGCTATGGATTGATTAGTCATAAAGAGCGTCCAATGTGGAATCGAATTTAAACGAGTAACCTAAGTCGAGAATCTTTTTCGAAGAGATCAGCTTGTCTGGTGTATCGACCACGAGGGGCAGTGGCTCACTGCTGTTGGCGCTTTTCAGTGCAGCGGCATAAAATTCCGCCTTACTCACCGTGTTTGGGGTTGTAACATTAACCACTTCGTTGTGCAGTTGGTTGATAGCGAAGTTGACCGCGCCAATCGCGTCGTCAAGATGAAGCATGTTGGCAGGAGCTTGAGTGCTGACCTGTTTCAATTTACTTGCAAACCTAGAGGGGTGGCGGCTAGGGCCGATTAACCCACTGAAGCGAAGGATGGTGAAGTCGATACCGGAATCAATGATGCACTGTTCTGCTTGTAGCATCACGCGTGCATTGTCCGAAAATGCGGATGCTTGCTCGTTTTCTGAGGTAGAAAGAGTGAGTGAGGCGTCTTGCTCGTACAGAACTCCGGGCTTGGTTGGGTATACGGTCGTCGAACTGACCATAATGAGCTTTTTCACGTTAGCCTTCTGGCAAGCATTGGTCAGTTGTTGCCAATAGTCGGCGTACTCGACACCAGCACCTTTTCTAAAGCCGGGAGGGAAGCTACCAATGACGATCTCTGCATTATTTTCGAGTAACAGCGAATAGAGTTGGCCGATAGTATGCTCAGGCTCCGATGAGTCAAAGCTGAAAACTTCACATGGGATACGTTTGTTACCAATGACGTCTGCACCCGCTCGGGTCGTTTTTGTGACCACCACTTGGTTACCATGTTTTTCTAGATGTTTAGATAAAGGCGCACCGACCCATCCTGCACCAACAATAAATATAGAAGCCATGTGTTCCTCACAACTGCAAGTTATGGATTTATAGTAAGCCTAACAAACCTTTGGCCAAAAATGAAAAAACTCCACGGCCGAAGCGAGTGGAGTTTTTACTAGAACAATGGAGCTTTAGTTTAGTACGCGAAGTAGTTTGTCTGCGCGCTCTGCCATCTGTATACCTTCATCTGTTAGGTAACCGCCGTCTGGCTGAGTACAAAGGTTCTTTTCGAATAGGCGCTTAACAGCGTCTTGAGTTTCTTGAGCTGCCTCTTGATGAACTTTAATTCCAGTAGCGGCACTACTTACATCAAATTGAAGAAGGAGGTTTAAATCAGCAATGTTTTCAGCGTTGTACTTCATAATTAACCTATATATTCATAACGTTCTCTACCTTCACCTTAGTGCGCATTCACGGCTCAGGCAATAGCAAATAAAGAGAATTGATAAGTGATACCAAATTGATTGATTAATCATCGAGTGATGGGTTTATTTTAGTTATATTGGGTGATTTGCACCCACTTAAATCATCAGTGATGTTTATTGCTAAGTGGTTGTAATATATTGTGACTAGAAATAATTTGCATTGAGCGAATATTGTATAAAAAGGATATGCATAAGTGAGAGCGAACAAAGTAGCATTAATGATCAGTATGCTATTTGCTATCGCAGGGTGTCAGAGTACACCTTCAGAGCAGACAGACGCGAACCAAACCACAAACAACAATAACGAATCTACAATCGAGGTCCGTTCATTTCAGTCTGTCCAAAGCGTCTACTCCGAATGGGAGGCTAAGCTTGAAGACCACGCTCAGTTGTCTCTCTATGCTCCAGAGAATTACAATGAACTCTTAGACGCTTGGGACGACGCTGAAAGCATTTATGCGGATTTACTGAAAGACGAAACTCGGCTCACCAAGAGTTATTCAATTTTTTCGAGCCTGACTTACGCTGAAGCTTTTGATGAAAAAATTGCGTTGATCAAATCAAATTATGACTCGATATTAGTGCTAAAGAAGAAGGCTGATCGAGTACTAGCGGATTCGATTGTACAAATGGATTACCTCAAGTTCCTTGGCGCAGATACCATGTTTACCTCTAGCTACAAACGCTTGTATTCAGAATACAGCGAGTTGTTTGAGTATGTGCTGGTCGATGAGCTTGAAGACGCTCAAGAAGCACAGGTGGAGTTTCTTAATAATGCTCGCTTATTAGAAGTTAAAGTGGCACATAAGAAATACATCGAACCATTGAAGGACGAGTTAGAGTTCTTGGAAGATGAAGATTTTGATGACGTTGTTCCACTGACGTTTGCTAAAGCAGCATCTCAAATTGCTTTGGCAGAAAGCCAAGTAAAAGCCAGTCCCCGTGAAAAGTCGATCATTGAAGATGCGGTGCACGCTGCGGAGTTTGAGTTGAACCACGTACGCAGTGTCGCTCATGAAGTAAAAGTGCTCGCGAGTGTAAAAGGCGACAAGTTCGAACAATCGGTTTTGAATGCAGAGAATCAGTTGCTGAGCATTTCACAAGTGGTTAATGATGAAGATTACCGAGATGTTGGGTTGCGTCAGCAATCTCAGAAGATTATAGCGAGTGTGAAAGCGTTAAAAAGCTTAGATATGACAGCGTCATTAAAGTCAGAAATTGAAACTTTGACTGAACAACTCGCTAAGCTAGAGAGTGATAATCAGAAGCAGGCGCAACAATTGTCTGAGGCGACTAAGCATAGCAATCTTCTAGATGAGCAGATTACCAAGAGTGATGCGCATATTAAGAGTTTAGAAGAGCTAGTGGACAGCTTGAGAAACCTAGGTGGTAAAGTTGCCAATGAAAGTGATTCTGATGTAATCCCTTTGAGTCCAGAGTCGAATCTAGAGGGCTCTGCTTTAGAACAATCATCAGAAGAAGTGATTGAACCTTCGGTTTAGCATCACTAATTTCTGTATTTGTGATTCAGTTAAAAGCGCCTAAGGGCGCTTTTTTACGTTCTGTTGATCTATATCAAAATCTAGAGGCAACAGCGATCTGTGAGTCATTATAGTGTACGTTATTCCTTTGCTTTCTTTCGTAACTTATTGATATTTATAAGTGTGCCATTTTTTTAAGTTGATAACCTTTCATTCAGCATAGTTTTCTTTTTACTACTAAAGTTGTATGAATTTTGAATAACTTGGGCTATTTCCTTTCCACAAGGTTGTGGGAGGTATTTTGAGTCCCAAATAGCTCTTGAATTCAGAAATGAAAGAGAGGATTATCTCGCTCCCGACAACATGTTTCAAAATGTAAATCATCATGAATCTGAACCAATTTGACTCATTATTACCGCCACAAATGGCTGAGCGCGCTGCAGATATTGGCGTAGGTAAAGCAACCAAAGATCCAACCAAATCTTTTCTCCTAGCGATTTCAGCTGGCATACATATCGGTATTGCGTTTGTGTTCTACACAATTGTAACCACTGGTGCTGGTGATTTACCTTGGGGTATTACTCGCGTCCTAGGTGGCCTTGCATTTAGCTTGGGCTTAATCCTCGTTGTTGTTACTGGCGGTGAACTGTTTACCAGTTCGGTGCTCACTCTTGTTGCTCGTGCAAGTGGCAAGATTAGCTGGGGAACCCTAGTAAAGAACTGGGCGACCGTTTATATCGGTAACCTTATTGGTGCTTTATTGCTAGTGGCATGCATGCTTCTGACTAAACAGTACATGTTCGACCATGGGCAAGTGGGTTTGAATGCCATGGCCATCTCTCAGCACAAAATGCACCATGGTTTTATCCAAGCTATCGCGCTTGGCATCATGTGTAACGTATTGGTTTGTATCGCGGTATGGATGACGTTTAGTGGACGAACATTGACTGACAAAATTGCAGTACTGATTTTACCTGTCGCGATGTTTGTATCATCGGGCTTTGAGCACTGTATTGCGAATATGTTCCAAGTCCCTTTAGCTATCGGTATCAAAACATTTGCTCCAGCTGAATTCTGGACAATGACAGGGGCTAATCCGGCAGACTATGTTGACCTAAACATGATGGACTTTCTGATGAACAACTTGCTGCCCGTTACTATCGGTAACATCATCGGCGGCGGTATTTTTGTTGGCATGTGGTATTGGTTGATTTATTTACGCGATTGATAAAGATGGCGGATCAACAAAGCGTGTGTGACTAGCTCAGTGACAAGATTAGTTAAAGCTCAGTGAAAACATTGAACTGACTTATGACATTTACAAGACGGCCTGCATTGCAGGCCGTTTTTTATTTGTGGAAAACTTACTCGTTGATTTCTTAAATTATCATCTGAACGCTTAACAACGCAGTTCTGCACGTGTGTATATGTCTTTGAAATCACCCAAGGATCAATGGTAATGATCTTTGCTCGAGCTGAAATGGACAAAAAAGGATCTATATTGATTTGGTTATCCACAATTTCTGTGGATAACCTGTATCAAATTCAGTGAGTAACCAGATCTAAGAGGAGTCGGGAGGTTATTTTGAAGGCTGTATTTGAGCGAGAACTCGCCCTTCTTTGGTCAGAGAAGTCTTTAACGATAGGTGAAGTGCAAGCGCTAAGGAGCAGCTCATCATCACGAAAATAGCCAACATGATCATCAGTTGATACTTAATTGCGATCATTGGTGAAGCCCCCCCTAAGATTTGTCCTGTCATCATTCCTGGTAGTGTTACCAAGCCTGTGGTTGCCATTGAGGCCATAATAGGAGACATCGCTTTCTGTATCGCATTACGCACAAAAGGCGCTGCAGCATAGGAAGGAGAGGCGCCTAAAGCGATAGCCGCTTCGTACTCTGATTTCTGCGTTTCAAAAGCACCGAACAAGTTCTGCAATGCCACGATGTTACTGCTTAAGCTATTACCTAACAGCATCCCTGCAATAGGGATTAAGTACTGTGCGTTAAAAACTGGTGTTGGTTTAATGATGAATAAGCAGATAAACAAGACAATGGGTACACAGGTTACCGCTAGGCTCACAGCGACAGGGACTAACAATAGGTTTCGCGGTAACTTGGATTTTTCAACAATCGAGCTTGCCCCAACGATAATCATCGTAAATAACCACAGTAAATTGACCCACAAGCTATTCAAAGTGAACAGGTATTCTAGGTAGAGGCCAACCAGAAATAGCTGAACAGTCATGCGAATGATGCTGATAGAAGCCTCTTTGCCAAGGCCAAGTTTTAGCTTGTGGTTGATTACAATTGGCAGCAAGAGAAGTGAACTGAAAAACAATAATTGCCACCAAGATATATCAATAACGTCTTGCATAATGCTTCCTTTTAATAAGGCTTATATCATATCTGAAAGTGCCAAATGATGCATTTCAACTGCAAAGTCATTGATTCGAAAAACGATCAATTATTTAACAAACAAAACACAAAATAGTGGTTGTTTGAGGCTTTTTTGGCTACTACTTAGTAGGTAAAAAGTTAAAATCGGTTGTCAAATAGTTGCGCGAGTGTTGGTTTTTAACATTTGCGAAATATACTTAATTCTTCACATTTGTTAATACTTTTTAATAAGTTTGTTTAACTGAAAACAAGTTTGGATGACCTCAAAAAAGTATTGATTAGCAAGGGTTATAACAAGAGATTTGATTGAACCCTACTTTGTGTATGGTCTAAAATTTGTTGTTAGATACTCAAGAACTTTAGCTCCTTAGAATGAGCTACTCGAAATTACTAAATACAAAATAGGCAAAATGTATGAGTGATGTTAATAAAATTGAAACTGGCGAAAAACGCTCGTTGGAGTGGAAGTCATTCCTCTTCATTGCAGTGGTTCTCTTTCCAATATTAAGTGTGGCTTTTGTAGGAGGCTACGGCTTTCTAGTTTGGGCACTGCAAGTGTTTGTATTAGGTCCTCCAGGTGCACACGGCGGCATGTAATGCCCTCTTGCTATCACATTTTTATTAGAACTAATTTTTAAGAGAGCTAAACATGAAATCATTTTTAGTTAAATTATGGCGCACAATGACCCGCCCAGCAGTACACATCAGTCTTGGTGTACTAACCATGGGTGGCTTTATCGCCGGTGTTATTTTCTGGGGCGGTTTTAATACAGCGCTAGAACATACAAATACAGAAGAGTTCTGTGTAAGCTGTCACACCATGCGTGACAACGTATACGTAGAACTACAAGAAACGGTTCACTGGAAAAACACTTCTGGTGTACGTGCTACTTGTCCTGACTGTCACGTTCCACATGAATGGACAGCAAAAATTGCTCGTAAGATGCAAGCATCTAAAGAAGTCTTCGCTCAAGTATTTGGTGACCTAGATACGCCTGAGAAATTCGAAGCTCGTCGTATCGAATTGGCTAAACACGAATGGGATCGTTTCTCTTCGAACAAATCTCTAGAGTGTAAAAACTGCCACAACTACGATTCAATGGATTTCGAAAACATGCGCCCAACAGCGCGTATCCAGATGAAGAACGCGGCAGAGCGTGATCAAAGCTGTGTTGACTGTCACAAAGGTATTGCTCACAACCTACCATTAGATATGGCATCAGCGAGCGGTATTGTTGGCGAGCTAGAAAATGTAGCAAGCAGCACATCTTACGCAAATGGTTCTGACGTGATCTCTATTCGTCACCTACCAATGTACACAGATGAAACAGCAACAGTTGAAGCGGGTCTACTAAGCCCTGCAAGTAAAGTTGCGGTTATCGACGAAAAAGGCGACATGATCAAGATTCAAATCGACGGTTGGCGTAAAGCGAAAGGCTTCGGACGTGTAATCCAAGAAGACTTCGGTATGAACATCTCAACTGCAATCTTGACGAAAGAAGTATCTCAAAGTGACGTTATCACTGTTGGTGAGAAGAAAGAAGATGAGCTTACTGGCCTTCCATGGGAAGAAGTTAACCTAGCACTTTGGATGAAGAAAGAGTCTATGGTTGATAACTTCGATCCAATCTGGAACGCAGCGGGTCAAGCGTACCAATCTAACTGTTCAACGTGTCACTCACAGCCAGATGAAGCTCACTTCAGCGCTAACGGTTGGGTAGGCATGCTAGATGGTATGATTGCGTTCGTTAACTTCGATACAGATACAGAAGCACTTGTTCTTAAGTATCTACAGAAGCACTCATCAGATTTTTCTGAAGGCCATCACTAATAAGACGTCAATTGGAGTAACACAATGGCAATTACAAGAAGAAGTTTTCTGAAAGGTGTCGCTACTACAAGTGCGGCATCGGTTATCGGTCCAAGCTTATTGGCGTCGGCATCAGCGTCTGCTGCAGAAACAGACGGCGCGTGGAAAGTCTCTGGTTCTCACTGGGGTGCATTCCGAGCTCGCGTTTACGCGGGTAAAGTGCAAGAAATTAAACCTCTAGAAATCGATCAACACCCAACTGAGATGTTGAAAGGTATTAAAGGTATTATCTACAGCCCATCACGTGTGCGTTACCCTATGGTTCGCCTTGATTGGTTGAAGAAGCATAAATACAGCGCAGACACGCGTGGTAACAACCGCTTTATTCGTGTGACTTGGGATGAGGCACTAGACCTTGTTTACCGCGAACTAGAGCGCGTACAGAAAGATTACGGTCCATGGGCGCTTCACACAGGTCAAACTGGTTGGAGACAAACGGGTCAGTTCCACAGCTGTACTAACCACATGCAACGTGCAATGGCACTTCACGGTTACTCTGTGAAGAAAATCGGTGACTACTCAACAGGTGCTGGTCAAACGATCATGCCTTACGTGCTAGGTTCAACTGAAGTTTACGCACAAGGTACATCTTGGGAACTTATCCTAGAAAACAGTGACAACATTGTTCTTTGGGGTAACGATCCAGTTAAAAACCTTCAAGTAGGTTGGACATGTGAGACTCACGAGTCGTTCGCATACCTAGAACAGCTGAAAGAGAAAGTTGCTAAGAAAGAGATCAACGTTGTTTCTGTTGACCCTGTTCAAAACAAAACAGGCCGTTACCTAGAAAACGAGCAGATGTACATCAACCCACAAACTGATGTGGCGTTCATGCTTGGTGTTGCTCACGTTCTTTACAACGAAGGCCTATACGACAAGAAGTTCATCGAAACTTACTGTCTAGGTTTTGAAGACTTCATCAAGTACGTTCAAGGTGAAACGAAAGACAAAGTTGAGAAGACGCCAGAATGGGCTTCGGCTATCTGTGGCGCAAGCGCGGACTCTATCCGTGACTTCGCTAAGATGCTGGTTAACGGTCGTACACAGATTCTTGTAGGTTGGAGCATCCAACGTCAAGAGCACGGTGAACAGCCTTACTGGATGTGTGCAGTTATCGCAGCAATGGTTGGCCAAATCGGTCTTCCGGGCGGTGGTATCTCTTACGGTCACCACTACTCTGGTATCGGTGTATCTTCAACTGGCTTCGCTGCTCCGGGTTCTTTCCCGTTGAACATCGACCAAGGTCAATCACCTAAGCACACCAACACAGATTACAACGGTTACAGCCGCGTAATCCCTGTTGCTCGCTGGGTAGATAGCTTGCTAGAGCCAGGTAAGAAGATCAAAGCGAACGGTTCAACGGTGACACTGCCTGACATCAAGATGATGGTATTCAGTGGTAACAACCCGTGGCACCACCACCAAGATCGCAACAAGATGCGTAAAGCATTCAAGAGCCTGCAAACTGTAGTGGCTGTTGATTTCGCTTGGACTGCAACTTGTCGTCACTCTGACATCGTGCTTCCAGCATGTACTCAGTGGGAACGTAACGATATTGATGGTTACGGCGCATACTCTGGCCGTGGTTTGATCGCAATGCACAAGCTAGTGGATCCTCTGTTCCAGTCTAAGACTGACTTCGAGATCATGTCTAGCCTAACTAAGCGTTGGGGTCGTTACGACGATTACACGCGTGGTATGGACGAAATGCAGTGGGTTAAATCTCTGTATGACGAATGTCGCGCGGAAAACGAAGGCAAGTTCGAAATGCCTGAGTTTGCTGAGTTCTGGGAAAAAGGTTTCCTAGACTTCGGTAAAGGTAAGCCATGGACTCGTCACGCTTCATTCCGTGAAGATCCAGAGATCAACGCACTAGGAACTCCTTCTGGTTTCATCGAAATCACAAGCCGTACAGTTGGCAACATGGGTTACGAGCACTGTCAAGAACACCCAATGTGGTTCGAGAAATCTGAACGTTCACATGGTGGTCCAGGCTCTGACAAACACCCGTACTGGCTACAATCTTGTCACCCAGACAAGCGTCTTCACTCTCAGATGTGTGAATCTGAAGAGTGGCGTGCGACTTACGCGGTACAAGGCCGTGAGCCTATCTACATCAACCCAGTCGATGCTAAGAAGAAAGGCATCAAAGATGGCGATGTAGTACGTGTGTTCAACGACCGTGGTCAACTACTAGCCGGTGCTGTTCTAATGGATAGCTACGCTCCTGGTGTTGTTCGTATCGAAGAAGGTGCTTGGTACGGCCCGATCAACGAGAAAGTGGGTGCGCTAGATACATACGGCGATCCAAACACACTAACTCAAGACATCGGTACGTCTGAACTTGCTCAAGCAACGTCAGCAAACACATGTTTGGTTAACTTCGAGAAGTTCCAAGGCAAACTGCCTCCAGTAACTTCATTCGGCGGCCCAATCGAAGTTTCTTAAGTCTTGTACTTAAGAACCAAGACTAAAGCTTGAATTAAAGCCCCTGTAAGTACTCTTACAGGGGCTTTTTGTTTTTCTATTGTACGTGTTGGGATTTCTAACTAAGCATTGTAATAGCGCCAAGAGGGGCGTTTTTGAGACCAGCTGTAACGTGCTGTTTGAGGTAGGCTGTAGAAGCATGTGCATGAAGGGAATGTACAAAGAACCTGTTGTAAGGGCTTAGGCAGATGGAAACAAAAAGGCCGATACAAAGTACCGACCTAATAGAAACCTATGGAGTAAAGCTAAAACCTTGAAGATAAACCTGAGCCTTGAATAAAAGCTTAAGCCTCGGATATAAACTTAAGCTTCAATTGTAAACCTAAGCTTTAATTATAAACCTAAGCTTCGAACGTAAGCCTAAAGTTCGAACATAAACCAATAACCGTAGGCACAAATCAAAGCGGGAACACTGGAATACAAGGTCGCGACAAGAGCGGCTTTCGGTGCCATCGCAATCGCAGGGAATAGCGCATCACCGTCATTCGAAATTGCGTTACCTACCTGAGCTGACAGTGGCAGAGCACCAGAAAGGTACAGGCTAGTGACCAGCAATTGCGGACCACATCCCGGTAGCAAACCCATCAATACTCCCGCCAGGGGGAGCATCATGCCCCAGCTTGAGAATAGCGTCGCAAAATCGACATTTGCTATCACAGAGCCAAATTCGAAGAAAAGAAAAGCAACCACCACCCATGCAGTAACGAAGTTAGTATCTTGAGCCGTTTTTTGTAGTGGATGAGAGCCTATACATTTCTCGTCTTCACTTACGGCTGATTTGTAATCTTCAATTTCACGGGTGAGACCCCATAGAAACATCGAGCTAATCAGCAAAATAGTGCCTACCCATTCCATCGACATTTCGGGCAAAGCGAGCAACTCGTTCACATCCACTTGAAAAGAGCCAAGTAGGGCCACCGCAGCACCTGGAATAATGAGTACAGACCATAGATAGCCTTGTAGGTTGATCGCTTGTTTCGATACTGCTTCTTTGTCTTGAGATTGAGAAGCACAGCTGCTCACCGCTTCATTTTTATCTGCTTTTTTTGGGCGCAAGAAGTCGTCTGCGTGAAACAAGTTAATGATTCGACCTGACGCAGTTCCGACAATCACTCCCATCGCCATCATGGCTAAACCAGTCTTGGGTTCGCTTGCAATGAGCAGGAAGGCCGCATCACCCATGGTTGAGACGAGCACAGCAACAACTGCGCCGAAGCCGAGTTTGCCCGAGATAAATTGTGTGGTCACCACGATCGCACCGCCACAGCCGGGTAGCGCCCCCATAAGTGCAGCGAATACAACTTGGTTTGAACGGGATTGATGGACGAGCTTGTTGAAGACGTTATCTTTGTTGATGTAAAGGCTTAACCCGTGGTAAATCGCTAAGGTCAAAGCAACATAACAAGACACGGCCCAAAAGGCGTCTGACAAGGTAGTGACCGTCAATTCTCGCGTGGCAGGCGCCATAACTAAAGCTGCAAGTGAGATAGGTAAAAGCAGGCGCTTAAATGACAGTGAAAACTGAGTTGTTTTCGCAGCGCTACTGCTTGGCAAAAAAGAGATTAGTCGATCCATAGGTGTTACTCAAAATTAGTGGCTTAAGATAAATATATACGAATGATAATAATTATCAATTGCATTTGTTGTTTTTTTATCTATTGTGACCATTGGCTAAACCTACGAAACATGACCAACCTGAAAAAATGAGGTAAAGTACGGCTAATAAAGAGAGGCTCTAAAGGTAGAGTCATAATTGTTAGTGTAATAGGAAGAAACATGATTTTAGTTGTTGGTCACAAAAACCCTGATAGTGACAGTATTTGTAGTGCGTTAGTTGCAACAGAGCTTCTTAAAGCTCGTGGCGAGGAAGCGACACCAATTCGCCAAGGCGAGATCAACCGCGAAACTCAACACATTCTAGAAGTCGCTGGTGCTGAAAAGCCAGAACTTCGTACTTCTGTTGCTGGTGAAAAAATCTGGTTAGTAGACTACTCAGATCTAGCACAAGCACCGGACGATGTTGCTGAAGCTGAGATCGTAGGTATTGTCGATCACCACCGTTTAGGTGACGCGATGACAGTTAACCCTATGGAAGCTTGGATCTGGCCTGTTGGTTGTACAAATACAGTACTTTTCAACATGTTCAAGATTGAAGGTCACTCTATCTCTCAACAAATCGCTAAACTGATGATGTCTGCAATTCTTTCAGACACGGTTGGTTTTGCTTCTCCAACATGTACTCAAAAAGACAAAGACGCGGTTGCTGAGCTTGCTGAAATCGCTGGCGTGACTGACGTTGATGCATTCATCAAAGCGCTTCTAATCGCTAAGACAAACATCGAAGGCCTATCTGCTGCACAACTAGTAGAAAAAGACCTTAAAGGCTACCCATTCAACGGTCGTGATGTTGTTGTTGGTCAAGTTGAGCTTGCGACTCTTGAGCAAGTAGATGGCATGATTGAAGCGCTAGAAGCGGATCTTGAAGAACGTTGTGAGAAAGACGGTCTAGCATTTGCTGCGGTAATGCTAACAGACATCACTACTGCACAAACTCACCTTCTATACAAAGGCGAGTGGGCTGATAAACTGGTTAAGCACGAGAAAGACGGCGTATTAATGATGGAAAATACATTAAGCCGTAAGAAGCAAGGCTGGCCTTGGTTACAGGGTGAGCTTGTTTAATCAAGTCGCTTAATTATAAACGCCTGCTAATTTAGCAGGCGTTTTTCTTTGAAGTGGATTTTCTTCTTCATCGAAAATGTTTGAAGTTAAAAGCTCTCGGCATAAAATAGCTTTAAGAGCAAAGTTACTGACTAAAGTAGGAAATTAAGATGACTACACAGCTAGACGATAAAAAAATCGCTGAAATCAATAAGTATACGGGTGAGCAACGCCTAAAGTACTGTGTGAAAGAAATCGTAGCGAACCGTGAAGTATGGATCTTAACCGATGAACACGGTTGTGTAATGCTTAACACAGAAGATGAAGACTGTGTTCCAGTATGGCCAAATCAAGAGTTTGCTGAATCTTGGGCTACGGGTGATTGGTCTGAGTGTAAAGCTGAGTCTATCTCGTTGAACAAATGGCACAGCCGTTGGACTAACGGTCTAGAAGACGACGAGCTTGCAGTGGTTGTATTCCCGAACGAACAGGAAGAAGGTGTTATCTTGTTTCCGGATGAGTTCGACTTCGAATTGAAAAAGCAGGCTGCTAAGCGCTAGTGCTTTCGTAACATGGTTACACGGTTACACGGTAAGTCAGCGTTGCCTTTTCTTAGGCAGCGCTATCATTCTATTTTCCCATCTAAGCTGTTCAGACAAACAAAGTAACGTCCCTGCCTATTTCCGTTAGTACTCAATTCTTCCGTTAGCCCTCAATATTCCTGTGCGTGGCTAGTTATTCCGTTAGTACTCGATCATTCCGTTAGTATTCAATATTTCTGTTTGTAGCCAGTTATTCCATTAGTACCCAATTAACTGATATAACGGTGCTTGCTGCGCGGCTTTTGAAGCTTGTTGGAGCACGCCAGTTTCGCTGTATTGCTTTAGTATCTTTCGAACAATTGGTTTTACTTCAGATTTTGTCATTCCAGCTTTCAATTCCGGCTCATACAGTAGCTTTAGTAGCACCACATCTAAGGGTGATAATAAGTCTTCTGGCGTATGGTCATTGAAAATAGAAGGGTAGGCTTTATCTGAATCATTCGGCAGGCCTAAAACCTGTGTGATTTCTTCCACGATACAGGCGACGAGCTTACCTCGAGATCTTGCTTGATCAACGGGAATAACAATCCCAGCGTAAACAATCTCACCTTTAGAATTTGTTCGATAACCCGCCGTGCAAATAGCGTTGTTTAAGTGCTCAGTTGATTTGAGTTTGAGCACCAATTTCGCCTCAGATACCCACTGACTTTGCCTCGTGTATATCCATTTTACGTTCGCTTCAGACTCTTTGTTGACGATTGTTATCGGGTGCTGAGTGACTTCGGATAAGTGTCGGATATGAAGCTCTGTGAGCTCTTGATGCAGTTCTTCATCACCCACTCGATGATCGATCCAAATCTTGATCGGTTGTTTCCATTTGGCGAGTGGTTTGTTGCCTTGGGAATATTCGTGTTGAAGTGCGACGTTATAAAAGGCAGTTTCGACGAAGCTTCTATCTAGCCAGGTGAGGGGTGTGCTTGTTGCGTTAAAGGAAAACAGCGCCAACAAAAGGGGAAGCATTGAAGCTCTTAATAACATACCTTTCCCCTTTGTTGAACGTAGCGTGATTCGAGATTAGTGGTTCGGCGCTTTGGAGAAATGGCTCTCAACCAATCTTTGGGTGATTTGGTGAGTTGGATTGGTTAACACTTGATCCGTTTCCCCACTCTCAACCACATTACCTTCGTGCATGACGATGATTTTGTCGGTAATGTGTTTAACAATACCAAGGTGTTGAGATACGTAGACGAACGATACGCCCATCTCTTCTTGTAGCTCTAAGAACAAATTGATGATTTGAGAGCGCATTGCCATGTCCAAACCATTCAACGCTTCGTCTGCAACAATGATTGATGGTTGAAGGATTAACGCACGAGCCAAACAAACCCTTTGTTTTTGGCCTGAAGCCAGCATCTGCGGGTAGAAGTAAGCATGTTCCGGTAGAAGGCCCACACGTAACAGGGTGTCTTTCACACGACGCATACGGGCTTCTGGTGGCATATTGGTGTTTCGCTTTAATGGACCTTCAAGAATTCGACCAATCTGAATGCGCGGGTTAAGCGAGGTGTTCGGATCTTGGAAGATCATTCGAATCAGCTTACAGCGAGTCGAGTAGTCCTTGTGCTCTAGCTTTTCACCGTTCACACGAATCTCGCCCGCAGTTGGCTCTACCATGCCCGCTAGCATTCTTGCTAATGTCGACTTTCCTGAACCATTCTGACCGATAAAACCAATCGTCTGTCCCGCCTCAAGCGAAAAGCTTACTGGTTTCACTGCCTGATGAATCTTTTTACGGAAAAGACCAGAGCGAGTCGTAAAGTCTTTAGATAAATCAATGACTTCTAATAATGCACTCATGATTTCTTTTTCTTCTCCATATTAAGAGGGAAGTGACAATTGAACTTATGGTTTTTGATTCGTTTGGTATAAGGAATCTCAACACATTGCCTTTGCGCATACGGGCAACGTGGTCCTAGTCGACAACCAATAGGAAGGTGCTGCAACGGAGGGATTGAACCTGGTAAAGACTGTAGCTTCTCTTTATGGGGAATCCAGTCGTTAAAGTCTGGCATCGCTTTCAGCAGCGCGACGGTATATGGGTGTTTAGGTGCATCTAACAGCTTCTGCGTATCCGCTGATTCCACAGACTGACCACAGTACATAACGGTAATGCGAGTTGCCCATTGAGTAATGGTGGTTAAGTCATGGCCGATCAGCACTATGGTCGTGTTATTGATCTGATTCATACGACTCAACAGACGCAATATTTGAGACTGTGTAATCGGATCTAGATCGTTGGTTGGTTCATCAGCGATCAAGACTTTTGGTTTGGCTGCGATAGCCATGGCGATCATGACTTTTTGACACTCACCATCGGTCAACTCGTAAGAGTAACTGTCCATAAGACGAGAGTGATCTTTAATACCGACTTTGTGCAGTAGAGCGATGGCCTGCTTCTTACGCCATTTGAATCTCTGCCACCACCGACCTTCAAACGAATAGGAAGGAATCGCTTCAATAAGTTGATGGCCCACTTTTTCAGATGGATCAAGACAGGAGGATGGCTCTTGAAAGATCATCGCGATATCACGAGCAATGACTCGGCGTCGTTCTTTGGGTGTCAGTTGCAGGAGGTCGATATTGCCAAGGCGCATTCGGTCGGCAGATACTTTCCAGTTTTCTTTACAAACCCCAACGATCGCTTTTGCAACTAAGCTCTTGCCTGAGCCTGATTCACCTACTAAGCCGCGAATTTCCCCTTCATTGAGGGTAAGACTCATTCTATCAACGGCTTTAACCATCCCTTGAGGGGTCTCAATCTCGATGGTTAGATGTCGAATATCAAGTAAAGGCATTATTCGATTCCTGCATTTAGCGCTTGGCGAACACCTTCACCGACGAGGTTAATCACGATCACTGTAAACATAATGGCTAAACCGGGTAGGGTTACTGTCCATGGCGCAAGGTAAATCAGCTCTACAGAGTCACCCAAGATTGAGCCCCATTCGGTACTTGGTGCTTGAGCGCCAAGCCCTAAGAAACCCAAAGCCGTGATATCAAGAATGGCGACTGACAATGCCAGCGTAATTTCAAGTGCCACCACGGTAAGAATATTAGGAAGGATTGAATTCCATAACAGGTAGAAGTCGTTCGCACCATCGAGGCGAGAAGCCAAAATATAGTCTTTTTCTACCTCAGCGTGCACGGCAATGTATACCGAACGAATAAAGCGTGGAATCAATGCTAAACATAAGGCAAGCAAGATATTAAACTCGCCAAAACCAAGAAACGCCACGAAGATAATTGCCAGTAACAGAGACGGAATCGACATAACGGTATCAAGCAGGTGGTTTAGTGTGCTT